>Ga0206973_1120_pt1 | contig 18122 bp, 21 predicted proteins | sample Alteio_BWOrgHeat_83_FD_152927 | JGI IMG/M metagenome (GOLD analysis project Ga0206973, IMG submission 152927) | Enriched cells from forest soil in Barre Woods Harvard Forest LTER site, Petersham, Massachusetts, United States -... | ecosystem: Environmental > Terrestrial > Soil > Temperate forest >...
TTGTTCATCAGTTAGTTTGTTGAACATATCATCGGTTTGCTTGATCCTTCCGTTCCATAGATCAAGAACCATCTTTACGGCTAATTGTTTTTCGTTTGACATAAGTTTTGTTTTAAGGATTATTAATTACTTTTTGGTTTGTTCATTTATCATTTTGGCTTCCCTGTATGCGTCAGATGCAAGGCTAAACATCAATACTACCAATCCTACAAAGAGCACAAGCCACTTGTCGAAAACCAGGTTGGTTAGATAAATTGATATTTCTCCGTAGCGAACCAGCACCCAAACAAGTATTAAAGCCAGGCCCAAGCCCTTGCGTTTACCATTGTAGATGTAACCTGCTCCGAAGAGGAATAAATTGAGAATAGCTGCGATCCAGGGATTTTTCATGATGTGATTGTTTAGATATTAATACTTCATTTTGAATTTGAGAAAGCAAATATATTAGAATAAACTTGCAAAATGCAAGTTTTGTAAATTATCTTTATGTAAATTTGCAGGGCAATGGCAAAAGAACTCCTGAAGAAATTAGATAAGCGCTCTATGTGCCCTGTTTCCCTCACCCTTGAACTGGTGGGTGATAAATGGTCGTTGCTCATTATAAGGGATATGCTCTTTATGGAGAAATCTACCTACAACGAGTTCCTGGAATCACCGGAAGGAATATCCACCAATATATTGAATGACAGATTAGTCAGGCTTACAGAACTTGGCTTGATCACCTATTCTGGTACTGCCAAAAGAAAAAAATACAAGCTCACCACCCTAGGACTTGACCTTACCCCAGTAATAAAAGAAGTGGCCCAATTTGGAAGGAAACATTTCAAGGGCAGCAAGGAGTATGCTGAAATGCAATACAGGGAACACATGGCTAAGCGCCAATAAAAAAACATACTCACCCCTCCATTTCATGGCTCCTCCCCTCTCTACCAGCAGAGAGGGGCTTGGAAGCACCAATAAAAAACCCCAACCGATCGGTCAGGGTCTTTCAATAATACTTATTAAAGCTTAGTTCCTTCTGCCACCAAAAATACGGAGCAGGGCGAGGAATAAGTTGATGAAGTCAAGATACAAGGTAAGCGCACCCAGTATAGCAATTTTGCCAACCGCTGCGTCTCCGCTTGCCATACTAACCTGGCCGCCTATATTCTTTAGTTTCTGAACATCATAAGCAGTAAGCCCTGTGAATATAGCTACACAGAGGAAGCTCATTACATAGCTAAGTGTATCGCTATGCATAAAGAAGTTTACTACCATGGCTATAATAACACCAAAGAGCAACATCCTTAATAGAGAACCAAAGCCTGTTAGATCTGTTGATGTAGTATACCCGAGAATAGCCATTAAGCCAAACATACCTGCTGTGATAAAGAACACCATATAAATAGATGTTGCAGTATAGGCTAAGAATATAAAGCTAAGGCTCATACCTGTTAAGGCTGAATAAACCAGGAAGGTAAGCACCATGGCAGGATAAGAAAGCTTATTGATACCAAAGCCCATTAAAAGGACCAGGGCAAGAGGTGCGAACATTACAACGTAACCAAGACCACTCATACCGTGAGTAACAGGATCTATAAGTGAGCCGATAAGGCTTGGAGTAGACGCAAAAATGTAAGACAGAAGGCCGGTAATTACCAATCCGCCAAACATCCATGAGAATACACGAGCCATAAAGGTTTTGGTAGCAACATCACCATGCCCTACTGTTTCTACTTCTATAGGGTCCTGGTATTGATTAAAATTTTGTGTTTCCATATAAATTTAAGGTTGAGATTAAGACTAATACTGACTACTTGAATTGATTGTTAATTTTTAATTATTAATTGCTAATTAATCGAAGCAAAGATACTCAATTTTGATAGAATTGAATTGTTAAAAATGTTTAACAAAATGATACTTAATTTGAAGACGAATGAGGGGCAAAAAAGCTTTAACTGATCTTATATTCAATATGCTCCGGCCGGAAACCAATACCTATCTTTTTAGCAGGCAAGCGTTTGAGAAATGGAAATTTATTAAATATGATCATTCCTAAAGGTGGTTTTGGATGCCCCGGATTATTAAGCATAGGTTTTATCAGGTGCTTATGCATAAACACCTGCAAGCGTTGTGTTAAACGGGATGGTGAATCACGTCGCTTTTGTATGGCCTTTAAATGATCAAGAGTCGGTTGCCCGTTTCTGAATGCAGGAACAAGAATATTGGCAGCCGCAACGGCATCTTGTATGGCCAGGTTTATACCTACCCCACCAATGGGCGACATAGCGTGTGCAGAATCGCCGATACATATTAGCCCGGGTTTATACCATTGCGTAAGATGATCTACTGCTACGGTAAGCAGCTTTACTTGTTCCCAGTCTTTTATCTCATCTACTACAGTTGCAACGGGTGGAGCAAGATCGTGTATATCCTGCCTGAATTTATCGAGTCCCTCTGCTTTTATTCTTTCAAAATCTCCTTTCTTAATTATAAAACCACACTGCCAGTATGTGCCGCGGTTGAGCATTAAAAACAGCTTACCATTATCTGTGTAAAACATGGCCTCGTGTGTTTTGTCTCCTTTAGCTGAAAGACTAAACCACAGTACATCCATTGGAGCCCCGAAGTCTTCTACCTTCAGCTTTGCTTTTTCGCGGATTATAGAATGCCTTCCGTCGGCACCCACAACAAGCTCTGCACGTATATCATATAGGTTCTCTCCATTTTTTGCTTTTAAACCAATCACCTCCCCCCCCTTCTTCAGAAATAGTAAGTGCTTCGGTGTTCATCATCAAATGAAAACCGGGATATTTTTTCCCTTCGTTGGCTATGAAATTCAAAAAGTCAGACTGGGGAATAAAGGCTATGTATGGGCAAAGAGTTTTTAAACCATTAAAGTCAACCATTACAAACTCCCTACTACCAATGTGTATTTTCATCTGTCGTGTTTCATCGTGAGGCATTGCAAGAAACTTTTGTAACAATCCCAATTCACTCAACACTTCCATAGTAGAAGGGTGAATAGTATCACCACGAAAATCTCGTAAAAAGTCTCCCCATTTTTCCAGGACAACAACATCAATACCGGCTCGCGCAAGCAAATACCCGAGCATTATACCAGCCGGGCCTCCACCTGCTATACAACAACGCGTTTGAATATTATTAGTAGGCATAATATCTATTTACCACACAAATGTACGTACGCAAGGTGCCATATTTACATGCAAATTTCCACGGGCCCATAAGTAACAGTGTCCTAGTAATTTGCTTTGTGTAATTTTGTGGCCTAATAAGAAATGAGCATGACAAAGAAAAATAGTCCCATACACCGATTAAAGAAACATGATTCAGATACATTTAAGGAACTGGTAGAATTATTCAATGAGGTATTTGGGAATAAAAACAAAAAGATACCTAAAAAGAGTTACCTGAAAAAACTATTGGAAAACCCTGATTTTATAGTGCATGTGGCTATGCATAATAAGAAAGTAGTAGGAGGATTAACAGCCTTTGTATTGCCAAAATATTATGCAAAAGAATCGGAGATACTGTTATATGATATTGCTATAACAGAAGAATTCCAGAGAAAAGGATTAGGAAAATTGTTATTAGATAGCTTACTAGAGCATTGCAAGGAAAATAAGATTAGCGAGGTATTTGTAGCTGCCCACAAAGCAGACAAAAATGCACTTGATTTTTATGTATCAACAGGAGGAAAAGCAGAGCAGGTGGTGCATTTTAATTACTTGGTGAACTAAATATCTCTCGCAAAGTCGCAGAGACGCAAATAGAATTAATAATTTTAAATTCGTAATTTTTAATTAAAGCAACGCGCTTCTTGGCCCCAGTTCAATGATATCCATGTTCTTGATATCATCTCCATCTATTACAAATCGCATCATGGTGCGGACCTTATGAAAGCCTTCTCTTCCGGCTGCACCTGGATTAAGATGGAGTATGCCCAGGTTCTTATCGTATATCACCTTTAATATATGTGAGTGTCCGCAAATGAATATTCCCGGCTTATCAATTGCCAATTGAGCTTTTAAAGATGATGTATAGTTAGGTGGATAGCCGCCTATATGAGTTATCCATACCTTTTTCTTTTCACACAGAAATTTCAAATTCATGGGGCAAATTTTTCTTACTTCTTGTCCGTCAATATTGCCATACACGGCTCTTACAGGCTTTATTTTAGCAAGCCTGTCGTATACCTGCACATCACCAATATCACCTGCATGCCATATTTCATCCGCTTGCTCGGCATGCTTGCAAATAGCATCATCTATATAGCCGTGGGTATCGGATAAAAGAAGGATCTTACGCATGGTGATTTAAGAAAGGTCTACAGATTGCTCCTGTGCTTCGGTAAGCTGCATGTTATACATCTCTCCGTATAAACCTTTTCGTGCTATTAGTTCAGCATGGGTGCCGTATTCCATCACCTTACCTTTATCAAGCACTATAACCTTATCGCAAAGTTTTACTGAAGATATTCTATGGCTAATAATAAGCGTAGTTCTGCCTTGCATAAGCTTTTGGATATTGAGCAATATCTCTTGTTCTGTATTGGTATCTACTGCAGAAATTGAATCGTCGAACACTAATATCCCAGGCGCTTTTAACATTGCACGTGCAATAGAAACCCTTTGCTTTTGTCCACCTGAAAGTGTAATGCCCCTCTCTCCTACCATGGTTTCAAAGCCTTCGGGGAACTCCATGATGTTGTCATAAATGGCAGCATCCCTGGCTGCTTTTTCCACTGAGGCTCTCAATACCGCCTTATCTGTCAGTTTATCGCTTACCGAAAAAGCTATGTTATCTGCAATTGATTCTGAAAACAAAAACACTTCCTGGGGAACATATCCTATATGAGAACGTAAGGAATCGAGTGGCAATTTTTTAATATCGTTTCCATCGATCTTTATAATTCCGGATGTTGGATCATAAAGCCTGCACAGTAATTGTGCTATAGTAGATTTGCCGCTTCCTGTCCTTCCTACTATACCCAAGGATTCATGCTCTTCCACTTTGAAGGAAACATCATCCATAGCCTTGATGCCCGAATCGGGATATACAAAGGTTACATGATCAAATTCTATAGTTCCCTTCAGCACGCGCGCTGTTGCTGTTTCTCTTTCTGATTGTATGGTCGGCTTGGTATTGAGAAACTCGTTGATACGTGTTTGAGATGCTGCAGCCCTTTGCACCAAGGAGGTTATCCATCCAAGGCTGACAATAGGCATAGTAAGGTTAGAAACATACATGGTGAACTCAGCTATTTTACCAACTGTGATCTTACCTGCCAGAGCTTCCTTACCCCCAATGTATACTACAATTATCGTGCTTAAACCTATTAGCACAGTTAAAAAGGGCATAAACAAAGAATCTACCTTTACCAGGGACATGTTCTGCCTTTTGTATTCCCGACATTCCTTTTCGTAATCATTAATAAGTGTTGGTTCAAGCCTATACGATTTTATTACCCTTATACCCGAAAAAGTCTCTTGTGCTTTACTAAACAATATTGATAATTGTTGCTGCACATAGGTACTTTTCTTATTAATAAGACTGCTGATATAATAAATAGATACGTACAAAATCGGCATAGGTGCAAGCACATAAAGAGTATACCTTACATCTGCCTTAAGCATTATATACACAGTAATCGAAACAAGTGTTATGGTATTGATGGTATACATAATAGCAGGGCCAAGGTATTCGCGCACACGGCTCACGTCCTCGCTTATACGGTTCATCAGGTCACCTGTTTTGTTACGCTTATAAAATGCAGTATCAAGTTTTTGGTAATGTTCGAACACCTCGTTCTTAAGATCGTATTCTATAAGGCGTGAGGTAACAATAATAGTCTGACGCGTAAGAAACAGGAAGAAGCCACTTATCACTGACATCCCTATTATCATAGCCGGGTATATCCATATATGCATAGATGCATATAAAGTGCTACTTGGATGATTCTTTACTATGTTAATTGCATAATCGAGCCCCCTGCCTATATAAGGCGTAGAGTAAACCTTAAACCACCCAGATACGGTAACGAATATAAAGCCGAGTATAAGCCTTACCCTGTACTTGTATAAATATTTATTGAGATGGAGAAGCGATTTCATTCTATACTTTGTCTCTGTTTTGTAATACTTTATCTGCCCTATTTAAGGCTTCATGCAAGGCTTTTCACTTTATTTTGCAACGTATTGAAATTCGTTTAACTTTGCCCGCTCAATAAATCAATCAAAACCTTTTCGGCGACACAAAATTAACGATATTCTAACGAATAATCCTTTATATTTATGATAGACACGAAAGAACCTAAAAAAGTGACGAGCAGTTCAGAAAATGGAGTTACCGTGCAAATGCACAAGTACAACCACGAAGAGGTGTTGTTTTGCAACGATAATGCTACAGGCCTTAAAGCTATTATAGCTATACACAACACTGTTTTGGGCCCCAGCCTTGGCGGGTGCCGCATTTGGAATTACAAAAGCGACCAGGAAGCCCTTACCGACGTACTGCGTCTTTCAAGGGGTATGACATATAAGTCATCGGTTGCAGGTATTAACTTAGGTGGTGGCAAGTCAGTTATCATGGGTGATGCCAAAACCATTAAGAACGAAGCCCTGATGAGGCGCTTTGGCCGCTTTGTAGATGATCTAGGAGGAAAGTATATAACTGCTGAGGACGTTGGTTCTAACAGCCAGGATATGGAATACATACACATGGAAACCAAGCACGTTACCGGTATTCCTGAATCTATGGGTGGCAGCGGAGATCCTTCTCCTTTCACAGCCTATGGATGCTTGCTAGGTATTAAAGCTGCTACTAAAGAAAGATGGGGAAGCGATAGCCTCAAGGGCAAGAAAGTAGGCGTACAAGGAATTGGCAATGTAGGTGAGCACCTGGTAAAACACCTAGCTGAAGAAGGAGCTATCATTTCTATTTGCGATATAAACGAAGAAAAACTAAAGGAAGTAGCCAAGAAATATAAGGCCACCGTTATTGGCTTAAACGACATCTATACTTTGGACATGGATATTTATGCACCATGTGCATTGGGCGCTACAGTTAACGACGATACCATTGGTAAATTAAAATGTTCCATTATCGCTGGGTCGGCCAATAACCAGTTAGCCGATGAAAGCGTGCACGGAGAAATGCTGATGAAAAAAGGTATTATCTATGCGCCTGACTATGTTGTAAACTCCGGCGGTTTTATCAATGTGTATTGTGAGCACCTGGGTAATTATAACAAGGCAAGGTCTATGATGATGATAGAAAAGGTTTACAATGTTACATCAGAGATATTCCGCTCAGCTAAAGCAGAAAACATACCCACATACCTGGCAGCTAACAAACTGGCAGAAAAACGTATTGAGGCAGTTGGTAGGTTAAAGATGAATCATTAGACGTATATTTGCACCGCGGAAATAGTTAACCGTTCTTTTTTATGCTAAACAGGAGATATCTACGTATTAAGGTATTGCAAGCTCTTTATTCTTTCTTTCACGACGAGGATAAAAATATAGCACGCAGTGAAAAGGATCTTATCAAGAGCATAGAAAACATTTACGACCTTTATATTTACCTTCTTCTCCTCTTTAAGGAGATCCGTGTTTCGGTAGAAAGACTGACGGAAGAACGCAAAAAGAAAAGACTACCTACCCCTGAGGATATTAATCCTAACTTAAGCTTTGTAGACAATGCTCTATTGATGAAGATATCTTCTTCACCCGATTTAGCCAGGGAAAAAGACAAACGCAAATTAGGCTGGACATCTGAGGAAGATCAACTGGTAAAGGAGCTTTATACCAAGATTGTTTCATCTCCTGAGTATGCAGCTTATATGGCTGATACAGAAAGAACCTACGAAAAAGAAAAGCATTTTATTTCTGTGGTCTATAAAAAGATGTTGTCGGAAAACGATTCTTTAAAACAACATCTGTTTGAAAAAAACATCCATTGGGCAAGTGATTATGTGCTTGCTGGCATTTGTATTCACAAAACATTAGAAGCCACAACTGAAAATGAAGAACTAGCCCTAATGCCAGTCTACAAGGCAGATGACGACAAAGACTTTATGCTGGAGCTATTCCGTAAAACTATTTTGAGTGATACTGAAAACATTGAATTGATAAGCGATAAAATATCTAATTGGGAACCCGACCGCATAGCCACCATGGACTTTATCCTGATGAAGCTTGCCATAACAGAGGTAATGAACTTTAAGCAAATACCGGTTAAGGTTACATTAAACGAATACATAGAAATATCCAAACTTTTCAGCTCTCCTAAGAGCAACACGTTCATCAATGGTATATTAGATGCCATTGTGAAAGATCTTAAGAAACAAAACAGGGTTGTAAAGACTGGAAGAGGGCTACTTGAATGATGAATTTTTAATGTTGAATTATGAATTGCGAAGCAATCATCAGTATGCCAAGACATTCAATATTAAGCATCCAAAATTCAACATTCGCACGACCGTTAATTTTCTTACTTTTGCACGGCAAAATAGTAAACCTGTTATGAAAAAGCTTCTTTTAATACTTGTACCGGCACTGATTATCATAGGTTGCTGGGGCTGTGGCAATAGCAAATCAGGACCAGATTCATCCATTGTAAATGTTCCTGCATCAGCTTCAGGACAAACAAATGGTAAATTACCGACCATGGTATTTAGCGATACGAATCATGATTTTGGAGTTATAGAACAAGGCGAAAAAGTATCATATACCTTCAAGTTTAAAAATGCAGGTAATGCAGATCTGGTTATCTCTTCTGCAGTGGGTAGTTGCGGATGCACTATACCACACTACCCCAAAGGTACAGTTTCAGTAGGTGATACCGGCACAGTAGATGTAACATTCGATAGCAGTGGCAAGCAAGGTAAGGTGATAAAAACCGTTACCATAGTAACCAACTGCCAACCCAACACCAAAATAATAACCATAACAGCAGATATACAATTACCTAAATACCAATAACATTATGAAACTTATTCCACAGATTATTTTAATGGCTCCGCAACCCGGACAAAGCCCGCTTGTATCGTTTTTGCCACTTGTAGCCGTAGTTATAGTATTTTACTTTTTCATGATACGCCCACAAATGAAGAAGCAAAAGGAACAGGGCAAGTTCAGAGAAGGCATTCAAAAAGGTGATAAGGTAATTACCATTGGCGGTGTACATGGCAAAATCGTTGAAGTAGGCGACAAGACTTTTATCATAGAAGGAGAAGGCGGACACCGTCAAAAGATCGAGAAGTCTGCTGTTTCCCTGGAAAGCACCCTGGCCACTTATAAAAAGGACTAATACCTTTAAGCGATGAAAGCATCGCTGCTTAAGAACATACGCCATCCGGAAAGCGAAAAGCGTACCGGGAAGATAAATTACAAGATAGTTACATTTATCGTTTGCCTTTTTATGTCAGTCTTTTTGTGGCTGATGAACACGCTATCTAAAAAATATACCGAGGCAATAGATTTCCGGGTGCAATACCAGCACCTGCCCCAGGACAAGAAGCTATATCCCTCTTCTGAGTCAGTATCTGTAAAAGTAACTTCATCAGGCTTTGGCATTGTAGCCTATACTCTTGGCCTTAAGGAACCCTTACTGAATATTGATGCAAGCCAGTTCCGCCATAGAGATAATCGTTACATTTATTTATTGAATGGTAAAACTCATATTGAGAAAATAGAAGAACAATTAAGTGACCAAATAAAGGTGATTGATATAACACCAGATACCTTGTTTCTAAACACAACCCAAACACAGGATTAATGCTTAAGGTAGGCGTAACAGGCAGCATAGGCAGTGGCAAATCGGTAGTTTGCAAAATATTCGAATGCCTCGGAGTTCCTGTATTCAGAGCCGATGAGGAAGGAAGAAGATTATTAAGAGAAGATAAAACCATACAAAAAAAAGTGAAGGATCTGTTTGGAGAACCCGTTATAAGTGATGGACAGCTAGATCGCAAAAAAATTGCATCTGTTGTATTTACCGATCCTCAAAAACTTTCTTCTCTTAATTCTATAATTCACCCAGCAGTGAGAAATTCGTTTGCTGAATGGGCAGGTCGACAAAACGCTAGACTTATAATTGAAGAAGTTGCTATATTATTCGAAAGCGCCGCCAATAAAGGATTAGATAAAGTGATAGTCGTAACCTCTGATGAAAAAGACAGGATAAAGAGAGCCATGAAAAGGGATAAGATCACAGAAAGTGAGGTACGCCTGCGTATGAGCCGCCAGTGGAGCCAGGAAGAAAAGGCAGCGAAAGCCGACTTTGTGATTACAAATGAGCATACAGATATGCTTATTCCTCAGGTAATCAATATACACAAGACATTATCTTAAGGAAATAACTTGTAAAAGGTGTATTTTTGTAAAGGCCTGAATACCAAAAAGGTTAAGCCTGACAAATGAAGATAGCGTTACTTACAGATGGAATACACCCTTATGTTATTGGAGGCATGCAAAAACACTCCTACTACCTGGCAAGAGAACTAGCAAGGCAAGGACATAGTGTTTATCTCTTTCATTGCAATGAAAGCGCTTATGATGCATCGAAGCTTGAATTCTTCAGCGCAGAAGAAAAAGAAAACATCAGATCTTTTCTGATTCCTTTTCCCCATAAAAACTATTTCCCCTTACATTATATTTATGAGTCCTATAAATATTCAGAAGCTATAGCTGCTGCACTGGAGCCTGTTTTGCCAGAAATAGATTTCGTTTTTGCACAGGGCTTTTGCGCCTGGGCACTATTGAAAAAGAAAAAAAATAAAACCCTCCCTCCTATTGCAGTTCACTTTCACGGGCTCGAAATGTTTCAAAAGATCCCCTCTATAAAATCAAGGATTAGTTCTTTTTTCTTACGCAAAGCGGTCAAGAAGAATTTGAGTATAGCAGATTACGCCATATCATACGGAGGGAAGGTAACTACTATAATAAATAAGATAGTCGATAAAAGTAAAATATGGGAAATACCTGCAGGTATTGAAAAATCATGGTTTTTAAATACTCTGCCAAGCGCTTCAACTAAGGTCCATTTCGTTTTTATTGGACGATACGAACGCAGAAAAGGCATACCCGAGCTCACTGCAGCAATAAAGGAATTGCTGCCAGATAATTCATTTTCTTTTGAGTTTATTGGAGACATACCAGGTGAGCACAAAATAATACATCCGGCGATAAGTTATCATGGCAAGATCGCATCAGAAAACGAGATAAAGCAGATACTTTCTCACTGCGATGTGCTGATATGCCCTTCTTACGCAGAAGGCATGCCAAACGTAATAATGGAAGCTATGGCCAATGGCCTGGCAGTTATAGCAACCGATGTAGGGGCAGTTTCGGTACTCGTTAACCAGGATAATGGCTGGTTGATTGAAACCCCGAAAGTAAAAAATATAGCTAGGGCAATGCTTACCGCTCTAAAAGACAGTTCCTTACAACAAAAAAAATCAAATTCGTTAACAAAAATAAAAGCCGGTTTTTCTGTAGAAGAGGTAACAAACAAACTGATTATGAAAGTGATAAATATTTAAAGTTACTTTTGCATAGTGAGAAAGATATTCACATCAGAACGCGGTCATCCTTTTAACTGGAAGTTCTATCTTATAATAGCTATCATCCTGCGTGGATTATTATGGATATACTTTGGCCGCATGGTGCCTGCTAATATTGCGCAATCGGATACCATTGAGAAGTATTTTGTGAAAGATGATTACGGGTATTTCTTTAGCCCCGTAGATAATTATTTCAGAACAGGACACTATACCTATCTCACTGGGGTTCCCTTCACGGGTCGCTTACCTGGCTATTCAATGGCTTACTTCATATTCAGATTATTCTTTAATCAACATATCTCCCTATTCCTCATTGTTGGGTTACAGTTTCTTTTATCTTCAGTATCTGTATATGTGCTTTCTCTGATCTCCTATCTTATTTTCAATAAGAGTAAGCGATGTTTTCATATAACGTATTGGCTATATATATTAGGTGTATTCCCGGGTTTCTTCGATTTTTTTATCATAGCAGAAAGCCTTTCTGTTTCCTCTCTTATCTTTTCTTTTTTTTACCTGACAAAATATATTAAAGTAGAGGCAAAAAACTGTTACCTTATATTTTCGGGCCTTTTCCTGGCATGGACAATATATTTACGTGAATACACTGGGTTTTTAATAATACTGTTCCCGATTGTCTTTGCTTGTTATTTATTCTTTAGCCGTAAAGAAAACATATACAAAGCAACCAAGCTTGTTTTTTTACTTTGCCTTCCCTTCATTGCCTTTGAAGCCATTTGGACAACAAGAAATTACATAGCTACAAAAAAGATCATACTATTAACCACGCCTGAAGAAGAAGCCTATGGTAAACTATATTCAGCTCCCTGGCAAAGTATTGACAATCTAATATATACCTGGGGAGAAATAGCTGCCCCGTTCGACAAAAAGGCACTTGGTTATTACTATAGAAACCCAAGAGATCCCATTGGCTATAATTTCCCTGATAGATTGTTTAATGGAGTAACTTCATACAATGAAGACACGCTTGTAAAACTCAGAAAACTTTATGAAGACTACTTTTACACAAACGACTCGATTCTCTCAAACAAACTTGAAAAAGAAATAGTAAACAAATGCAAGCTTTACAGGCAGGATTATATTTCGCATAACCGTTTTACTTACTGGGTTATTAAACCCATGAAAGACTTCAATTATCTTGCTTTCTTTAGCGGAACGGGTTATTTGCCATTGCCACCGCACGGAACCCAGGAAGTACAGATAAAGTTTGTACGCATTATATTTTGCAGGCTTTATTATACCATTCTAATATCAGCATTTGCAGGCCTTATTTGGTACTTTTTTGTTTTCCGAGAAATTACAGTAATACCTCTTTTATGTATTCTTTCATTCGCTGTTATAGTGCTTACATTACTTTACATTGGCACAATTAATGCCTACAGCTCAGTTCAGGAGCCACGCTACTTTGCTCATTGTATAGCCCTGGTTCTTCCATTTTCCGCTTATTTTTTCAATAAAATATTACCGGGAAGAGGAAACATATAATTAATTCTTTCTGCATTTAATTGCAAACAGAATAAGTCTGATGCTTTAATTTTTAGGGCTTGGTTAAAAACACCACAATGTCCCTTGTTGTAGGGCCCACTTTCTCAGTGTTAAAAGCGAACTTTGTCGCCAATTTATCCAGCGCGGCTTTAAAGGTTTGTTCGTTATACCTGAAATGCTCTTCGCCCTTACCGGCATTGGCAGACCGCCTTGCAATTTTGCCTATAAGGCCCTTACTATCCGATAAATTCCTTACCGGTTCTGAGATCAGGAACTTCTTTGTGTTCTCAAAGACCCTTGTAAATAAAGTGTTTGTATCTGCAGAATTAAAATGATATAAAGAACCTGAAATTATAAATAGGTCTGCTTTAGGGAAATCAGAAATTTTCATAATATCCTCTAATCTCGCATCCAATTTGTGTGACAGGGCATTCTTTACAAAACTTTCATTCAAATCATACCCCGTCCACTTAATATTTTGACTTGCACAGTATTGTGCGATCTGAACATCTCCGAAACAAAACTCAATTACTGAAGCCGGTCTTTCTCTTTCAATTATTTTTTTTAAAAGACTATAACGCTGGTTATACTTCCCTCCGTATATCAGGTTCATGATCAACCTGTAGAAATAAATATTTTTATAAACTATACTTACTGACGACATATTTCTTTCTGCAAATAAGATGATCAAATCCATTCAAAAATACAAAAAATCACTAAAGTGCTTAATTAATCTACTTTTCTCTATTCAAGTTTGTACCTATATTTGCTGTTAGTTAAATACATGTGTAAATGATAAGTTTTAACAAACCATACCTCACAGGAAAAGAATTAGGATACATTAAGCAAGCCCTGCAATCAAGGCATGTATCGGGTAATGGTGACTTTACTAAAAAGTGCGAGACCTTTTTCGAACAGCGGTATAAATTCCGCAAATGCCTTCTAACTACTTCATGCACAGATGCCCTGGAGATGGCATCCATACTAGTTGATATAAAACCAGGCGATGAAGTAATAGCTCCATCCTACACATTTGTTTCGACCATTAATCCATTTGTGCTTAGAGGAGCCAAGATCAAGTTTGTGGATTCATCGGATGAAAGTCCTAATGTGGACATTGCGCAATTAGAATCTTTTATTTCAGAAAAAACTAAGGCTATTATTATCGTCCATTACGCTGGCATAGCAGTAGATATGGACAAGATAATGGATATTGCGAACAGACATAATATCATTGTAATTGAAGATGCTGCACATTGTATTGATTCTTACTATAAGGGCAAACCCTTGGGAGGCATTGGTCACATAGGGGCATTCTCCTTTCACGAAACCAAGAACATTATATCGGGTGAAGGAGGAATGCTTGTTATTAACGATGAACGTTTTGTAAAAAGAGCCGAAATAGTTTGGGAGAAAGGAACCAACAGGGCAGCATTCTTTAGGGGCGAAGTAAATAAATATGGATGGGTAGATGTAGGTTCTTCTTTCCTGCCATCGGAAGCCACTGCTGCCTTTCTATGGGCCCAGATAGAAAGCCTGGATAAGATACAGGAGAAAAGAAAAAAGCTTTGGGAGAGTTACAATAAGGGTTTAAAAAAACTTAGTAAAAAGGGCAAAATAAAACTGCCTCTCCTACCCGATTACTCAACTAATAATGCCCATATGTATTACATTATATGCGGCAGCCTGGATGAGCGTACAGAACTTGTAAAGCACCTTAAAGAAAATAATGTACAATCCGTTTTCCACTACCTGTCACTGCATAAAAGCCCTTATTATACTGATAAATACGAGGGCGCTGACTTGCCTTACACAGATAAGTATTCTGACTGCCTGTTACGTCTGCCTATGTATTATGAGCTAAAGACAGGAGAGGTTAAATTTGTCTGCGAAAAGATAAACGAGTTTTACGAAAAGCGAGATTTAGTTAGCGCATAAGCGCTTTGGGAGTAATAGATGCAATTAACAAGTGGATTTTAATAACCCTGCTATTTAACCTGCACCTCCTCAACAATAACTTTCATAACACATAGAAGATGTCAAAATCACAAATTGTTACTTTAAGCAGTGTATTAGCCTTGTTTATTGTTATTCTCTTCGGCACTCATTATTTCACACCTACTCAATATAAGTATCCGGAGTGTTATTTTTTTAAAACTAACTCCATACCTTTAATGAATGCCATAAATAAATTTAAGAATGAAAATCCACAATATAAGGTTCCGGCTGGCTCCGATGCAAAGATGTATGAACATACACACGACACTGTTTATAATGTCGACGATTTCCTTATATATTTCTATAAAAAAAACCAACTGATAAGTTTTAGAATAATGCAGGAAGATTACAATAAATGTGATCTATTTTTATCTAGTGTCAGGAATATTCAAGATCCTCGTGGTTGGAAGGAAATTAACAAAAATGTACCAGAAGCTGAAAATGATGAAATTAAAAAGGAGTTTGTGGAAGATTTTTTAGATAAACTTGGATATAAATACAAAGATGAAGGAAAGGGCACAGATTTATTTTACGGCTGGTTTGAATAGTAAAAAAAATAATTAACAACCAAGGTAATTAATTAGCGCATAGGCGCTTATACGTGGACTTCCATATCTGGTAAGCTATCCAGGCGCATACAAAACCAATAATAACACCTCCAATAATATCTGAAGGGTAATGCACGCCAAGGTACATACGGCTATAACAAACTAAAGCTGCCCAAAGGAATAATCCAATAATCAATGCACGGTTTTGAGGCATCAACAAGGCAAAAAAACATGCAATGGCAAAAGTATTGGCTGCATGTGAGGATGCAAAACCGTATTGCCCACCCATGTAATCGCCTACAATATGAAGCTTGGGAGCAAGTATCAGATTGTGGCTTGGCCTGTAACGCATTACCAAGTTCTTAACCACGTGCGATGCCAGCTGATCGCTTAAGGCTACAGCCAGCACTCCCAATACAAGTACCAGCCAGCTATTTTTTCCAAACTTTTTAAATACTATATATAGGAGAAGTAGATATAAAGGTGTCCACGTCAAGCGCCCGCTAACAGTTGTCATTACACCATCCCAAAAAGGAGAATGCATGCCGTTAATGAACAGCAGAATAGAATTATCTATGCTTTTAAGTGTGTCTGAAAAAGAGCTCAAAATGGTGTATAACTTGTAGGCAAATATATAGAATGGATTCTTTATTTTTGTAGAAAATGAGACTTAGTCAATGGCAGGCGTAATAAAACTACTACCGGATCATGTAATTAACCAGATAGCCGCGGGTGAGGTCATCCAAAGGCCTGCCTCTGCCGTGAAAGAGCTTTTAGAGAACGCTGTAGATGCTGGAAGCACCAAAATAAAGCTCATCATCAAGGATGCAGGTAAAACCCTTATACAGGTTATAGACAATGGTTGTGGCATGTCAGAGACCGATGCGAGACTATCCTTTGAAAAACATGCTACGTCCAAGATATCCACTACGGACGATATTTTCTCTATACACACCAAAGGCTTCAGGGGCGAGGCCTTGGCTTCTATAGGAGCAATTGCAACAGTAGAACTTAAAACCCGTCAGGCTAATAGTACTATTGGATGCCTAATAGAACTGGAGCATGGAACAGTGGTAAGGCAAGAACCCTGTCAGAGTGAGCCGGGAAGTTCATTCAGTATTAAGAACCTGTTCTTCAATGTTCCTGCCCGTAAGAACTTTTTAAAGTCAGACCCTGTAGAACTAAGACATATTATAGAAGAATTCCACCGCGTGGTTCTAGCCCATCCTGAAATTGAATTTTCCTTTTTCAACAATAATCAGGAATTGTTCCATCTTACTTCAGGAAACCTAAAACACAGGATAGTAGGGCTCTTTAACAACACCTATAACGAAAAGTTTGTGCCTCTTTCTGAAAGTACAAGCATATTAAATGTATCAGGGTTTATTGGCAAACCTGAATATGCCAAGAAAACGAGAGGCGAACAATACTTCTTCGTTAATAACAGATTTATAAAGAACAACTACCTGCATCATGCGGTGCAATCTGCGTACTCAGAGCTTATTGCAAGGGATGTGTACCCCTCCTACTTCATCTTTTTGGAAACACCACCCAACAAGATAGACATCAACATACATCCTACCAAGACAGAAATTAAGTTCGAGGATGAATCGTCTATATACGCTATATTAAAGACCACTGTAAAGAAGTCACTTGGCCAGTATAACATTATGCCGCCTATGGACTTTGAACAGGAGCAGTCTATGCAGATAAACCCTGTTAAGATAGATTCTCCCCTGCGCCCACCGCAGATAAAGATCAATCCGAATTACAATCCATTTAAAGAAGAAGCCAGGGGTGGTGAGCTCAGAACAAGTCATGACAGACCATCGAGACAAAGCATTGAGGCCACTCATGAAGCATTGAAAAAGATTACGGAGGTGCCTTCTTTTAAACCGGAAGAACATTTTTCTCCTACGCATGAGAACACTATAAAATGGACTGCAAGCTGGAACGAACAATATTTAGTTGCTATGCGTAAAGACAAGCTTCTTTTAATAGATCAAGTGCAGGCATGGGAAAGGATATTCTTTGATGAGGCTCAAAGCGCATTAGAAAAGAAACAGAACACCCCAACCCAGAAAGAACTCTTCCCACAGACATTGCAGTTCAGTGCTTCTGATTTTTCATTGCTACAGGAAATACAAGCCGACCTGCGCTTTATAGGTTTTGACATCAGTGAATTTGGTAAGCAGACCTTTATAGTCTATGGTATTCCTCCGGGAGTAGAATCATCTACCGTGCAAAACCTTATAGAAGAAATGGTTGAATACTATAAGCAAGGCAAGGAAATGAAAAAACCAAGGGTTGAAGCATTAGCCAAGGGCTATGCCCGTAAAATGGCTTCGAGAAGGTCTAAAGCATTACGAGAGGAAGAACGTCTGCAGTTGATAGAAAGACTGTTCGCATGCCATGCTCCTGAATTATCACCCGATGGTAAAAAGACATATACAGAGCTCTCTTTGGAGGATGCAGCGGCTTTGTTTAAGACCGGAAAATAGAGCTTC
>Ga0206973_1122_pt1 | contig 17942 bp, 17 predicted proteins | sample Alteio_BWOrgHeat_83_FD_152927 | JGI IMG/M metagenome (GOLD analysis project Ga0206973, IMG submission 152927) | Enriched cells from forest soil in Barre Woods Harvard Forest LTER site, Petersham, Massachusetts, United States -... | ecosystem: Environmental > Terrestrial > Soil > Temperate forest >...
GGTAGAAGTTCCTGCCGGTACCACTATCTTAAATGCAGCACGCCAAGTTGGTGGCGATGTTGCACCACCTGCAATGTGTTATTACAGCAAGTTGCAGAACAGTGGTGGTAAATGCAGAACCTGTTTGGTTGAAGTAAGCAAAGGCTCTGATAAAGATCCAAGGCCTATGCCGAAGCTGGTTGCAAGCTGCAGAACAACCGTGATGGATGGAATGGAAGTGAAAAATATTACTTCAAAAAAAGTGATCGATGCAAGGGCCGGTGTTGTTGAAATGTTATTGATCAATCATCCTTTGGATTGCCCTATCTGCGACCAGGCAGGTGAATGTGATCTGCAGGATCTGAGTTTTAATCATGGCAAAGGCAGCACACGTTACGAGTTCAAACGCAGAACTTTTGAAAAACATGATTTAGGCGAATACATTCAACTGCATATGACACGCTGCATTCTTTGTTACCGTTGCGTGTTTGCTGCAGACCAGTTAACAAATTCACGTGAACATGGTATATTGGACAGAGGCGATCATTCGCAGATTGCTACTTACATCGAGAAGAATTTAGATAATGATTTTATAGGAAATGTAATTGATGTTTGCCCGGTTGGCGCTTTAACGGATCGCACATTCCGTTTTAAAAACCGTGTATGGTTTACAAAACCTGTTGATGCACATCGTGATTGCCCTACATGTTGCGGTGAAGTAAGATTGTGGATGCGCGGCGATGAGGTATTCCGCGTTACTGCAAGAAGAGACGAATGGGGCGAAGTTGCAAATGCTTCAGATGGAAAAACAGGATGGATATGCAATGAATGCCGCTTCGAAAAAAAGGATACAAAAGATTGGGTAATTGAAGGCACAACGAAAGTAAATCGTCAGTCAGTTATTGCATCCAATAAATATGTAGGCCTGCAAAAACCACCGGAATTTTTGCTGGATGTAATGGATGGTGTAAAGCCAAGATATATGTTGGACATTCATAAGGTAAGCGAAGTGAATGAACCTGAAATACGACTGGATTTAATTGAAGGCCCGGCACATAGTACCGACTTTGAAATTGCAGACGAAAAGCGTGAAGAAAAATAAATGAGTAAGAAAGAAAAATTAATTCTGAAATTACTCACTGGAAGGTCTGATGCAAACTTTGATTTAGACGATTTAGTTCAAATTCTTATTAGACTTGGTTTCGAAAAAAGAAACTCCGGAAGCAGTCATAGGATATTTTTAAAAGATGGAATTGAAGGAATTATTAATCTTCAAAAAACAAAAGATGGTAAGGCAAAACCTTATCAGGTAAAACAGGTAAGAGAGTTTTTAATAAACAATCAATTATTGAATGATGAATAAATATGAAACAATAATCTTTTGGAGTGAGGCAGATGATAGTTATATCGCTGAGATGCCTGAATTAAAAGGATGTATTGCACATGGCAATTCACCCGATGAAGCATTGAAAAATATCCAGGAAGTTTCAAAACAATGGTTACAACTGGCAAAAGAAAAAAACTGGAATATTCCTGAGCCTAAAGGCAGATTAATATTTGCATAAATAATAAAGCATGTATTTACTTACGGTAGACTGGATTCTTTTACTTGAAAAATTAATATTGATCGCAATTGTTGTGATGGCTTCTTTACTCGTTGCCATGTATTCAACATATGCTGAAAGAAAGATAGCTGCTTTTATGCAGGATCGTATAGGCCCAAACCGTGCAGGCCCTTTTGGAATTTTGCAACCATTGGCTGATGGTGGTAAACTCTTTTTTAAAGAAGAGATCATTCCCAATCATTCCAATAAGATTTTATTTATACTTGGCCCTTCATTGGCAATGTTAACAGCAATGATGACCTGCGCTGTTGTTCCGTGGAGTGGTGATATTAATTTATTCGGCAGAACAATTCCATTACAAATTGCAGATGTAAATATTGGGATCCTTTACGTGTTTGCAGTGGTAAGCTTAGGTGTTTACGGAATAATGATTGGCGGCTGGTCGTCAAATAATAAATTCTCTTTACTTGCTGCATTGCGCGGCGCAAGCCAGGTTATAAGTTATGAACTGGCAATGGGACTTTCATTGATTGCTTTATTAATGATGACAGGCTCTTTAAGTTTGAAAACAATTGTTGAACAGCAAATGGCTTCTCACTGGAATGTGTTGTATCAGCCATTGGCTTTTTTAATATTTTTTGTTTGCGCATTAGCCGAATGCAACAGAACGCCATTCGATCTGGCCGAAGCTGAAAGCGAATTAAACATGGGCTACCACCAGGAATATTCTTCTATGAAACTTGGCTTTTATTTGTTTGCTGAATATGTGAACATGTTTATCAGCAGTGCAATTATGGCAACGTTATTTTTTGGTGGTTATGATATTCCTTTCTTTAATGAATCTGCACACACAGATTGGGGTAACTGGTTAGCAGTTGCAGGCATTGTTTGTTTCATGATCAAGATTTCAATTTTTATATTCGTGTTCATGTGGATTCGCTGGACAGTTCCAAGATTCCGTTATGATCAATTGATGAATCTTGGATGGAAAAAATTAATTCCATTGGCGTTGGCAAATATGCTTGTAACAGGTGCAGTAATTTTATGGATGCATAAATAATAATCATGAATATTTTTTTAGATAAATCATTACCGAAAAGAACACGGATTTTATTGCAGATACTTCGTGTGGTTTTATTGTTATTAATTTTCGGAAGCATTTTTTATGCAACCATAAATCCTGCAGCCGGCGATATTATATTGAATGTAAGCGTTGGCATAGCAGTTATTTTTATTGTGATAAGAATTGTTACTGGAAGAAGAAAGAAAAATCTTGCAGCAAAACAATTAAATAATACCACAGAAAATATAAGAGATCAATACAACAACATGAACTGAAATAAAGTTGGTCAACAAATTATAAAAAATATTTTTGCAAACCTTTTTCAATAGATGACAACATTAACCAACAGAGCAAAGCCCGTAGATCGTAAGCCGATGACTTTCTTAGAAAGCATTTACTTATGGAATATTTTTAAAGGGATGATGATAACGCTCAAACATTTTTTTAAAAAGAAAGCAACCATTCAATATCCTGAACAAACACGTCCGTTCAGCCCGGTGTTTCGTGGTGTACAAATATTGAATCGTGATGAAGATGGAAGAGAACGTTGCACTGCATGTGGTTTATGTGCGTTGGCTTGTCCTGCAGAAGCAATAACGATGGAAGCTGCAGAACGTTTGTCCGGCGAGGAAAATCTTTACAGAGAAGAAAAATATGCAGCTAAATATGAAATAAATATGTTGCGTTGCATTTTCTGCGGTTTTTGCGAAGAGGCTTGCCCTAAAGACGCTATTTATCTTTCAGAAACATTTGCTCCATCTGCATACAACAGGAAAAATTTTATTTATAATAAACAAGATTTATTGATTCCTGATCCAAAAACACAACCTGAAGAATTTGCACAAGCGAAAGGGTTAAGAGAAATCAATAAAAAGAATAAATAACTAATGACTGCTACCGAAATATTATTCTGGCTCTTAAGTGCTCTTGCTTTGTTTAGCGCCGTTATGGTGTTGATAAGCAAAAACCCTGTACATAGTGTGCTTTGGCTAATCGTGGTTTTCTTTTCAATAAGCGGTCATTATATTTTGTTGAATGCACAGTTTCTTGCAATCGTTAATTTAATTGTATATGCAGGCGCAATAATGGTATTGTTTTTATTTGTGATAATGCTGATGAATTTAAACAGCAATACTGAGCCGCAAAGAAATTCGCTTGTGAAACTTGCGGGAGTGGTTGCAGGTTGTTTGTTGCTTACAGTAATGGTTTCTGCTGTGCGTTCTGCAGGTGAAATAAGTAAAAGCCAGGCAGTAATGAATGAGGGTGATATTGGCCTGATACAAAATATAGGTAAGGTTTTATTTACAGATTACGTTGTGCCGTTTGAAATAAGCAGTGTATTGTTTTTAAGTGCAATGGTTGGAGCAGTGGTGATTGGGAAGAAGGAGTAATTTGATAATTTGAAGATGTGCTGATTTAAAAATTACACATCACAATTCATTTTCAAATTTTCAAATTGATAAATTTTCAAATTGATTTATGCCGATTCAGTATTATATAATTTTAGCAGCAGTACTTTTTTGCATTGGCGTGGTGGGCGTCTTAATACGCCGCAACGCGATCATAATTTTTATGTGCATTGAGCTAATGCTTAATTCAGTGAATCTTTTGCTGGTTGCATTTTCAAAAATGCATTACGTAACTGCCGGTAATGATAATAAAAGCTTGCCGCTGAATATTGGAAGTGATGCACAGATTTTTGTATTTTTTATAATGGTTGTAGCGGCAGCAGAAGTAAGTGTGGGATTGGCAATTATTGTAATGATGTATCGTAATGTACATTCAACAGATGTGAATTTTTTAAACAGGCTAAAGAATTAAGCCCCAACCCTAAAGGGAGGTGGGCAAAGTGATTGATTTTAATATTTGATTTATAAATTTTTAGAGGTTAAAACTCCCCTTTAGGGGGCTGGGGGCGACATTATGGTTTACTTAGTTCCGCTTTTTCCTTTGATGGGTTTTTTGCTTAACGGCATTTTCAGAAAGTCGTTATCAAAAAGCCTTGTTGGCATTATTGGTTGCGGCTCGATACTCGCTTCATTTATTGTAAGTGCAATTTTATTTTCACAGGTAATGTCAAACGGAGTATCGGCTGTTCAGCCTTTATTCCAGTTTATAAATGTGCATGATTTTAAAATTGATTTTGCTTTCCAGGCTGACCAGCTTTCATCTTTGTTTTTATTGATTATAACCGGTGTTGGTTTTCTCATTCATGTGTATTCAACCTCGTACATGCATGATGAAGCAGACGAGCATTTTGCAAGATATTTTTCTTATCTCAACCTGTTTGTGTTTTCAATGTTGTTGCTGGTGTTAGGCGCGAACTATGTTATCATGTTCATCGGTTGGGAGGGTGTTGGTTTATGTTCTTATTTATTGATCGGTTACTGGTTTAAAAACGATAGTTATAATTACGCAGCGAAGAAAGCTTTTATAATGAATCGCATCGGTGACCTTGGATTTTTATTAGGTATCTTCTGGCTGTTATCAAAACTTGGAACAGCAAATTATAATGATGTATTTGCAAATGTTTCTCATCTTTCTCCAACAGATATAACAGGTATAACTGTTTTATTATTTATTGGTGCAATGGGTAAAAGCGCACAGATTCCTTTGTACACCTGGTTGCCCGATGCAATGGCCGGTCCAACACCTGTATCTGCATTGATACATGCTGCAACAATGGTTACCGCCGGTATTTATATGGTGGCGCGCAGCAATGCTTTGTATTCATTAAGTGCTGTTGCTGAAAATCTAGTGGCCATTGTTGGTATTGCAACAGCATTGTTCTCTGCAACAATTGCCATCAAACAAAATGATATTAAAAAAGTGTTGGCTTATTCAACAGTAAGCCAGTTGGGTTATATGTTTTTGGGATTAGGCGTTGGTGCATACACCGGCTCTGTGTTTCATGTTATGACGCACGCTTTCTTCAAAGCATTGTTGTTCCTTGGCGCAGGTTCTGTTATTCACGCAATACATAACCAGCAAGACATTCGTTATATGGGCGGGTTGAAAAAATATCTTCCAATAACACACATTACTTTTTTAATTGGATGTGTTGCAATTGCGGGCATTCCGCCGTTTAGCGGGTTCTTTTCAAAAGATGAAATTCTTGCTGCAGCTTATGCTGTTAATCCAATCTATTGGGTGTTGGGTGTTATCGGTGCGGGAATGACTGCCTTCTATATGTTCCGTTTATATGCAACAACTTTTCTTGGGGAGTTTCGCGGAACAGAAGAACAAAAACATCACCTGCATGAAAGTCCTGCAGCCATTACTATTCCGTTAATTATTCTTGCTGTATTGGCATTTGCAGGTGGTTTTGTAAATGTACCTGCAATATTTGACGGACATGAAAATCTGCACCATTTTTTATCACCTGTTCTTACAACGGAACCTTCACATGAATTAGATCATGGTACAGAGTTAACGCTCATGGGTATTTCAGTTTTAGTTGCTGTTGTTGCCGGCGGTTTTGCTTTAATGAAATATAGTAAGAAACCGGAGTTAAGTGAACCTGAAGGTCTCGGTAAAGTATTAGCAAATAAATGGTATATAGATGAGCTGTATGACGCGTTGATAGTTAACCCGCTTGATTCACTTGCTTTATTCTTTAAAAATGTAATTGAAAAATCAGGTATAGATGGGTTTGTAAATGGTGTTGGCACATTCATTCAATATTCATCAAGAAGATTAAGACTGGTGCAGAATGGCAGAGTAGGTACTTATATTTTGTTCATGATCTTTTCAATAATTGTATTGTGGCTGGTATTCTGGAATCAAACAACAATAACTAATTTCTTTCAAAAAATATTTTAATAAGCATGATTGCTTTATTACTCATACTTGTTCCGGTTACTGGCGGTTTAATTACTTTATCTATAAAGAATGAAAACTCCGTTAAAGGATTTTCACTGCTTGTTGCTATAGTAACATTGATACTTGCATTAGTTGGTGTTTTCTCTAACAATGCAACGTTATTAAATTATGATGCATCATGGATGCCCGACCTTGGAAGCCGCATTAGTTTTGGTTTGGATGGAATGAGCAAGATGCTTGCATTGCTTACTGCAGTTTCATTGCCCATAATTATTACTGCTACTTACAAAAACACTTATGCTAATGCAGGAAAATTTTACAGCTTAATGTTTTTATGCCAGGCAGGAATGTTGGGTGTTTTTCTTTCAATGGATGCATTGCTGTTTTATTTTTTCTGGGAACTTGCATTAATTCCTGCTTATTTTCTTTGTTCAATCTGGGGCGGCGAAAAAAGAATACAGGTTACTTTTAAATTCTTTGTATACACATTTGTTGGTTCCTTACTAATGCTTGTTTCTATTTTATTTATCTATTTCAAAACGCCCGACCATTCATTTGCATTACAATCTTTCTATCACGCAAAACTTACTGCAACGCAGTCGCAATGGATGTTCTGGTTATTCTTTATAGCGCTTGCTATCAAGATGCCCATATTTCCTTTTCATACATGGCAGCCCGATACATATGAACAGGCGCCTACTGCAGTAACGATGTTATTAAGTGGTGTTATGGTTAAGATGGGCGTGTTTGCAGTTATACGCTGGCTGTTGCCTATATTTCCTGATGCATCGCAGAGCAGCAGCTCATTCATCATTACATTATCAGTAATCGGGATGTTGTATGCTTCATTGATTGCAATAAAACAGGATGACATTAAACGATTGATCGCTTATTCTTCAATAGCACACATGGGTTTAATGTGTGCCGCATTATTTGCAAATCAACAGGTAGGAATACAAGGTGTATTGATACAAATGTTTAATCATGGTATAAACATAATAGGATTGTGGATAGTTGCTGATGCAATAGAAAAACAACTGGGCACAAGAAAGTTCAGCGAGCTGGGCGGCCTTGCACAAAAAGCGCCAACACTTGCTATTTTGTTTGCAGTAATGTGCCTTGCAAATGTTGCCTTGCCGTTAACCAATGCATTTGTTGGTGAATTTCTTATGTTCAATGGGTTGTTCCGCTACAACCCAATAATGGCGGGCATTGCAGGCATAAGCATTATACTGGCTGCGGTGTACACACTTAACATGATTCAGAAAATATTTTACGGAAATACAGTTGCAATAACAGAGAACGCAAGAGACAGCAGTTTCAACGTTAATGCAGCATTGGTGATACTGGTGATAGTTGTAATTGTACTTGGTATTTATCCGCAACCAATGATCAATTTAACACAAAGCAACGCGAATTTGTTCATCACCAAAATTCCTTAACAGACAATAATTATGAACGCAATTATATTTTCAGCAGTCTGGGGCATGGTAATGATGTTTTGTAGTTTTCTTGTCAGCAATAAATCTATGTACAGGCATATTGCTGCAATTGGATTATTGCTGTTGCTTGTTGTAAATGTGCTTGATTCAAATGGCGTTTCACTCCTGCACATAGATGCAGGCGATATGCTTGTATATACACGTTTTGGTTATTTATTTAATTCTATTGCTATTGCATCAACATTAATTTATGTATTGCTGACAGGCAAAGACATTGAGCGCTTAGGTAATTATGTGGCAGAGTATTTTGTATTGATATTTTTTGTGCTTTGCGGTGTTGCTATTCTTTCTGCTTACAATAATTTGTTGATGTTGTTTATAGGAATTGAAATACTTTCTATTCCTTTATACATTCTTACAGGAAGTGATAAACGCAATCTTAAAAGTAATGAGGCGGCATTGAAATATTTCTTGATGGGCTCTTTTTCGACGGGCATTATGCTGATGGGAATTGCTTTGATGTATGGCGGAACCGGAACTTTTTCATTGGAAGTAGCAAGAACAGAAGCAGGTTTATATAAAGGCGTTTCATTTCTTGAGATCATCGGGCTTTTGTTACTGATGGTTTCTATGTGTTTTAAAGTTTCTGCTGCACCATTTCATTTCTGGACGCCTGATGTGTACGACGGCGCTCCTGCAGTATTTACGTCTTTCATGGCAACCATTGTAAAAGCTGCAGGCTTTATTGCATTCCTTAAATTATGTTATGTAAGAATGACGGCAACTTCAACCGCTATTGACTGGCAGTTGCTTTTTGCAATCATCATCATTGTAACATTATTGTTTGGAAATATTACGGCGATATTTCAGCAAAGCGTTAAACGCATGCTTGCCTATTCAAGTATTGCGCAGGCAGGCTTTATGTTATTTGCGCTTTTTAGTTTGAATGAATATGCAAACAAAGGTTTGCTTTTATACGCTGCAGCTTATAGTCTTGCAACCATCGGCGTTTTTGCTGTATTGGTAAAAATGAAAGATGTTACGTTTGAAGGTTTTAATGGCCTTGCAAAAACGCAACCTGTACTTGCTGCTGCTAATACAATCTTTCTTCTTTCACTGGCGGGCATTCCGTTAACAGCAGGTTTTCTTGCAAAATATTATATGCTTGCTTCCATTATTTCAACAGGTCATTTTATATGGCTTGTAGTAGTAGCTGTTTTGTTTGCTGCGATAAGCGTATATTATTACTTCCGCGTTATACAATCAATGTATTTTAAAACCGGTGAACCTCAAACTGAAACCGTAACTCAAAGTTTTAAAATCGGGCTTATGGCGCTTGCTGCTCTTATTATCGTTATTGGCGTTTATCCACAGTTAATATTTAACTGGTTATATTTTTAGAGTTGTATTAATTGGTTGAAAACGTTGATCGTGAAACCAAAGCCAAATGCATGCAATACAGATGCCGTGTTGCGATCCCGAATTCCGTCGCTTTACTCCTTGCCGGGACAGGCGCAACCATGCTTAATCGAAGTTCATTAGCGTTAACCAAAAAATCTTCTCATATTATAAAAACGCCTTTCAAATAAATTTCAACTTCAATTAAAACATAGGTTTTATCTTCATTGCAAATTCATCTTTACTTTTTATTAAATGACACTTAAAGATTCTTTTAATCTTGCCTTTCGTACTGTAAGAAGCAACAAACTGCGTACAGGAATTACAGTAGCAATCATTGCTTTTGGTATTATGGCGTTGATTGGAATTATTACTGCTATTCAATCGATGAATGAAGGGCTGCGCAATAGTTTTTCTACAATGGGCGCAAATGGATTTACCATTGCTTATAAAGAGCGTTTTCGGTTTGATAACGGCAACGACAACCAGAAAGTAGATAAAACAAAGAAGGCAAAAAAATCGAATCTTGATAAATACATCCAGCTGCATGAATCAGAAGATTTTAAGCAGATGTACCATTATCCGGCGATTGTAAGCATATCGTTAACCGGGTTTGGCAATTATGAAATTCATTACAAGGATAAAAAAACCAATCCTAATGTGCGCATGAATGGCGGTGATGAAAATTATCTTGCGGTGAACGGTTTTACCATTGAAGAAGGAAGAAATCTTACGCCTGCCGATGTGCAAAGCGGCCGCAATGTATGCATGATCGGAAGTGATGTTGCAACAAAATTGTTTGGTCAGTTCAAAGATAAAGCCATTAATAAATTCATTAACATCGGCGGCTCGCCTTACTTGGTAATTGCTGTATTAAAATCAAAAGGTTCAAGCGCAATGTTGCGTGCAGATAATGTTGTGATAACCTCATATAACAATGTTCGCAGAACAGGTTTCGGCGGAAACTCTTTTGTTATTGGCGTGTTGGCAAATGATATTACGCAGGTTGATGGCGCGGTAAATGAAGCCACTGGTGTTTTTAGAAATGTGCGCAAACTATTGCCTACTGATGATGACAATTTTGTGATCGAAAAAAGCGACAAGCTTGCATCTACATTTATAGAATTATTAAGCAGTATACAAATGGCCGCCGGTGCTATCGGTTTAATTACATTGATCGGTGCTGCAATTGGCTTAATGAATATAATGCTCGTTTCCGTTAATGAACGCACGCGTGAAGTTGGATTAATAAAAGCAATTGGCGGCAAACGCAAAAATATACGGCAGCAGTTTTTATTTGAATCCATCATCATCAGTTTGCTTGGCGCATTGTTTGGAATCGTACTCGGCGTGATCATTGGAAATATATTTGCCCTGCTGTTAAACGCCGGCTTTACAGTACCGTGGGCGTGGGTGATCGGTGGTATAATAATTTGTTCCGGAGTTGGTTTACTCGCCGGTATATGGCCGGCAGTAAAAGCGTCAAAGCTCAATCCCATTGCAGCTTTGCGGTATGAATAGTGTTTTTATAATCGCCGTATTCAATTCAAAATAAGCTTTCATCTTAACGCTTTATAAACTACCTTGGATTGGCGCTTAAAAAGCAAACCATTATTTTTGCACGGTTTGTTTCTAACGTTTGCATATTTATCATTTTGTGAAAAATTAAATTATAATGGCAGATATTTTTGAAAGGCTTTTAAAGCATTATGGCCCTATTGGCGAACATCGCGAAAGATCACATGGATATTATACTTTCCCCAAGCTGGAAGGTGAAATTGGTAACCGTATGCAGTTTCGCGGAAAAGATGTAGTGGTTTGGAGTTTGAATAATTATTTGGGATTAGCGAATCATCCTGAAATACGTAAAGCAGATGCTGATGCAACTGCAGACTTTGGCCTTGCATATCCGATGGGAGCGCGCATGATGAGTGGCAACAGTAACTATCATGAACAGCTTGAAAAAGAGCTGGCCGAATTTGAGCATAAAGAAGATGCTATTCTTCTGAATTATGGTTACCAGGGTATAATGAGTGCAATCGATACTTTGTGCGGAAGGCATGATATTATTGTATATGATGCGGAATCACATGCATGTATTATTGATGGATTGCGTTTGCACACAGGCCATCGTTATGTATACCGTCATAATGATATTGAAGATTGTGAAAAGCAATTGCAACGTGCAGCAGCTTTGATAGAAAAACAAAAGCAGGGCGGCATTTTAGTCATTACTGAAGGTGTGTTTGGAATGGCAGGAGACCAGGGAAAACTTAAAGAGATTTGTGCATTGAAAGATAAATATCAGTTCAGGTTATTGGTTGATGATGCACATGGCTTTGGTACATTAGGAGAAACAGGTGCAGGTGCAGGAGAGGAGCAAGGTTGCCAGGATGAGATCGATCTTTATTTTTCAACGTTTGCAAAATCAATGGCATCTATTGGCGCGTTCATCGCAGGCCCGGGAGAGATCATTGATTTCATACGTTATAATATCCGCTCACAAATTTTCGCGAAGAGTTTACCGATGCCTTATGTAATTGGTAATCTGAAAAGGTTACGCATGTTGCGTTCAATGCCTGAGCTAAAGGCAAAGCTTTGGAAGAACGCAAAAGCTTTACAGGATGGTTTAAAAAAGAATGGCTTTGATATCGGTAAAACAGATTCTGTGGTTACACCTGTTTATATGAAAGGCGGCGTACCTGAAGCAACAGCAATGGTTGCAGACCTGCGTGAGAATTATGGTATCTTCTGTTCAATTGTTGTGTATCCTGTAATCCCCAAAGGACATATTATTTACCGCCTGATACCTACAGCAGCACATACATTAGAAGATATTGACGCAACATTGAAAGCCTTTAGCGAAACAAAAGCAAAATTAGATGCAGGCGCTTATAAGGTTGAAGATATAGTGCACATGGCTGAAGAACGTTAGAAGTATAAAGTAATTATTTATATTATTTCACCACATAGTTATGAACTGTGTGGTGATTTTTTTTATGGCTTATCTCGACCAACAAATCTTGCATCTCCATGTAAAAAATTGATAGCACGCTCAATATTTTTATTTAAAGCTTCTTCCGATTTAAGATTGTTGAGATAACGTAAAATTTCTTTTTGTCGTGAAGGCGGTAATCCGTTAAAACAATCTTTTGCTTTTTTGTTTTTATTCAATGCAGTTTCAAATTTCGGATGCATGGGTGTTGTGCGTTTTGCTGCATCAAAATCAATTTTTATTTGGATGATATCGCCAACGTCTTTTCCCGCTGCTTTACGCATGGGTGTGTTTAAATATAAGCGCCATTCACCGCTATACTTCACAAGATGCTGAATAAATTTTTCTTTGTTGATAGTGAGATGAACAGGTATGTGGCCTTTTTCTTTTCCTGCTTTTTTAAATAAGTAATTCAATATTTCATCCGGCACAAATACATAAGGATTGATACCTATTATAAATATTTCAGCAGAGAAAGATTTCATTGAAATATTTTAATGTTAATTGCCACGAATACACGAATATCTCGTTCGTGCATTCGTGGCTTAATATTATACTATTGCTTCACCCTCTTTTTCAGTTAACTCTTTATAAGCTTTATACAATTGTTCACGAATATTTGAATTGGCTTTGTTCTGAATTGTTCTGCCATCAATTTCATGTACAGGCGTTAACTCACCCATGGTGCCTGTTGTAAACACTTCATCAGCATTATAAAATTCAGCGATAGAAATATTCTTTAAAAACAAGGAAATTTTTAATTGATGTGCAAGCTTGATAACATTCTTTCTTGTTATGCCCGGCAAACATGCATCCGCATTTGGTGTTAGTAACAAACCATCCTTTACCATAAAAATATTGCAGGCATTTGTTTCAGCAACAAAGCCAAGATTATCCAACATAATTGCATCATCTGCGCCTGCATAATTCGCTTCAATCTTTGCAAGAATATTATTGAGCAGATTGTTGTGATGAATCTTTGAATCCAAATGCATCGGTGAGTTACGGCGAATATGTGATGTGATCAGTTTTACCCCCTTTGCATTATCATACACAGGAGGTTTATATTCTGCCAACACAATTAAACAACTGCCGCTTTGATTCAAACGCGGATCCATTCCCGAAGTAATTTTTTCTCCGCGTGTAAGTGTTAGACGAATATGCGCATCATTATAAAAATTGTTTGCCTTTAATGTTTGAAAGATGGCATCACGAATAAACTCTTTAGAAGGAATATCCGCAAATACCAATGTATGTGCTGAAGCCTGCAAACGCTCTATATGTTCATTCAAACAAAATACTTTGCCATTATAAATTCTCAAACCTTCCCACACTGCATCTCCGCCTTGCACTGCGCTGTCAAACACAGAAATTTTGGCTTCACTGCGATGATACAATTTATCTTTTATGAAGACCTGTATGTTTTCGTTCTGCGGATAAAATTTTTGTTGCATGTCTTTAGTTGTGAAATGTTAGATGTAAGAAGTAAGATGCTTTTCATTTTACATCTCACCTTTCACATCTCACTTTAATTCATATACCGCTGCTTCATACGGACGAAGTGCAGTTGTATTATTTGCGGTTGTATAATTATCAATTAAAAGATTGGCATTCGTAAGATCAATGCCTGTATTGGCTGTTGCTGCATTCTTTGAAAAATTCAACAGCACTAAAAACTTTGTTCCGTTTAATTCTCTTGTATATGCATATACCTGGGTGTTAGCTGCATCCAGCAGTGTATATTTTCCATATACCAACACAAGATTATCTTTTCTAAGCTTCACAACTTTTCTGAAATAATTCAAACAACTGTTGCTGTCTTTTTCTTCTGCCTCAGCATTTACAGTTTTATAATTTGGATTTATTTTCAACCATGGTGTTCCTGTTGTAAAGCCTGCATTTACAGAGGCATTCCATTGAAAAGGAGTACGGCTGTTATCTCTCGCAGAAATTTTTTGCGCATTTAAAAAGGCTTGCAGATCGCCACCTTTTTCTTTAATCTGTTTATACATGTTCAGCGATTCAACATCGCGGTAATCATCGATCTTATCAAACTTTATATTGTTCATACCGATCTCATCGCCGTTATAATAATAAGGTGTTGCACGCATCGTCATTAAGAATGTTGTAAGCATTTTTGATGAAAGTACACGATACTCGCCTGAATCATTTCCCCAGCGTGTAACCATTCTTGGCTGGTCATGATTGCCAAGATAAATTGTGCCCCAGCCTTTATTTTCAAAAACACTATCCCACCTGGAATAAATCTTTTTGAACTCAACCAAACTATAACCTTTCGGGTCAGGCACTTTAAATTGATTCGGCAAATAACCTAAACTCACGCCTTCAAAATGATAGAGCATATTTAATTCATGGCGATCGTCATCAACAAAATCATGCGCATCATCTGTGGAAACACCAATGCCTTCAGCAACTGTCATCACATCATACCTGCTTAACACTTCTTTGTTCATCTGTTGCAAATAATCGTGTACATGCGGACCATGGGCATAATACTTTACAAAGTCGCCATTATATTCAGTAGGCAATGTTGGAAATGCTGTGTCTTTTGAAATGAAAGGAATTACATCCATACGAAAACCGTCAACGCCTTTATCAAACCAAAACTTCATCATGTTGAAAATATCTTCACGCACTTTTGGGTTTTCCCAATTCAAATCAGGTTGAAAATCCCCGAAGTAATGCAGGTAATAGGAGTTGGTTACTGTATCATATTTCCAGGCGTCATTGTTCACATCAAAGAAACTGTAACGCGCTGCAGGCTTGCCTTTTTCTGCAGGCCACCAATGATAATAATCGCGGTAAGGATTGTCTCTTGAACTGCGTGATTGTTTAAACCATTCATGCTGATCGCTGCTGTGATTCACTACCAGATCCATCACTAATTTTAATCCGCGGTCATGCATGCCTTTCAATAAAGAATCAAAATCATTCATCGTCCCGAATTGTTGCATGATGTTTTGATAATCGCTGATGTCGTAACCATTATCACCGTTGGGTGATGAATAAATCGGATTCAGCCAGATAACATCAATACCTAAACTTTTTACATAATCTAGCTTTAAAAGAATGCCTTTCAGATCGCCGACTCCATCGCCGTTTGCATCTTTAAAACTGCGCGGATAAATCTGATACACTACTGCTTCTTTCCACCATTTGCGGTTTAGGCCTGAAGTATCGTTGGCGGTGGTTGTATCTGGTTTCATTGTTGACCGGTTGGAATTGTTGCAGGCTGATAAAAAACAAGTTGCAATCAATACATATAAAAATGGTTTTTTCATGTTGCTGATTATGAAGCTAAGGTAAAGTTTTAAACAGCTTTAATAGAGTAAGGATATAATTGCTGATAATAAATTTTGCATTCTTTATACAACGCTTCCAGATATCCAGGCAAATCACGCTCACTTGTTTTTTGTTTTTCAAAACCTGTTGACTGATGCACATTATCGTACCAGTATTTTGCCCAAACGCCATCATACGATTTTGGTCCCGCAGGCCAATGCAACATTTTTTCTGTGAATGAAATTTGCAATGCATCACACAATTGTTGCAAAACATTTTGCGGTGATTTTAAAATTTCATTTGAATCCAGCACAATGCAGGAAAGATTTTTTTCTGTGAGATAATTATACAGCCACCATTGTTTTTTTATACCAACATCCTGCATGGTAATATCTTTTATAACCTGCGCATAAGAAGCAATGATTTGTTTTGGATTACGGATGAAGAGAACGTTTTTTGTTTGCGACAAAAAATCCAAACTGATGTTTTCTAAGTGATGCGTCATCTGTTTGAAGAAGGCAATTGGTTTATGATGATCAGCTAAGATGATATCACGGATTACATTTTCGCCATTACTATCTTGCACTTGTAAAATTGCTTCTTTCCCCGGATGATGAATGCCCGTTGACAATAAATAATGTGCATACAAAGGTTCATCAAATACAATCGTATCATAACGCTGTGCAAATCCATACATCATTGCAGTAGAAATATTGCGCGGACTGCTCCAGAGATTAATACGTGTTGTTGTTTGCATAAAAAGCCTTGAAGAAATATACATCTTCAAGGCTTGCAATTTAAGTTGATTATTCATTTCAATTCGCCCGGCACAACATCAATAACACGTTTATGGCCGTTGCGTAAAATGCCTAATTGTTTTTGTTTGCCGATTATATCATAAGAAAATAATTTATGCATGTCATCAACCGAGCCAACAGGTTTACCATCAAATTCAACAATAATATCACCCTCACGCAATTCATAATTATCTACATCAGCATCGGCTACTTTTTCAAACACATAAACGCCTGTGCGCTTTTGCAATTTGTTTGCAGCAATCATTCTTTCTGTAAGACTTACCATTTGCCCGGCAATGCCGACATATGCTCTTTTTACTTTCCCTTCAATTATAATTTCCCCTGCGATATATGAAGCAAGATTAGATGATACTGCAAAACATAAACCTTGTGCAGATGGAATAGTTGCAGTGTTCACACCAATAACATTACCTGAAGAATTTACTAACGGTCCGCCAGAATTGCCTGGATTTAAGGCAGCATCCGTTTGAATGATGTCATCAATCAAACGTCCGTTCTTTGCCCGTAGAGTTCTGCCCAATGCACTTACAACACCTGTTGTTACAGAATACTGCAAACCTAAAGGATTGCCGATTGCAATAGCAATTTGTCCGGCTTGTAATTTGTCTGAATCTGAGAATAATAAAGCTTTCAAATTATTATCAAACACTTTCAACACAGCAATATCAGTTGAAGCATCTGCGCCTTTTAATTCTGCATTCAAACTTCTTCCATCACTGAATAAAACTTTTATATTATCTGCATCTTCAATTACATGATGATTGGTTACAACATAACCATCTGAAGAAATAACAAAACCAGAACCCGAAGCCGGCGCTGATTGCACTTCGCCGCGCCTGTTCTTTATTTTTTTCTCAACCTGTATATGTGCAACTGATGCTGCCACATTTCCAACAACGCCTGTTATTGTTCTGGAATAAGCATCCAGTAAACCGGCATCTTCATTATTTATAAAAGAAATTGTATTGTTCATAGAAGAGCGAATGCAACGAATAGCTTACCAGGATTTTTTTGCGACATAGTGTCGTGAAAAGCATCATATCAATCAAACAAAAAAGTCATGCAACATTGCTGCATGACTTTTTGTTGAACATTATAAGTGGTTACATTAATATACTGCGATTTTTTCTACCTGTGTTCCGTTATCGGTTGTTATTTTAAGTATGTATATCCCTTTTGCTAAACCAGCTAAAGAAATTTTTTCCTGCGCGCCATCAATAACATTGTTTAATGTTTTATCATAAACAACCTTGCCGTTTGAAGTGCTCAATTCAAGATTGGCTTTGTCTGATGAATTATGGAAGATAACATTTGTGAAATCTTTTGCCGGGTTAGGCATAACATTTACAGGCGTTTTATTAAGGATATTGGCTGTTGCAGATGATGCAATCAATGCAGAAGAAGTTATTGTAAAATCAGCATCAGATATATCAAAGAAAATATTCCCTGCACCTGCAACTTCTATGCGCGCCTGCGTTGTATTTATTTTAGGAATAGTAATAGTTGCGGAACCTGTATTAGGCTTGGTACCAATCAAAGTAAATGTTTGTCCTCCAT
>Ga0206973_1123_pt1 | contig 17808 bp, 18 predicted proteins | sample Alteio_BWOrgHeat_83_FD_152927 | JGI IMG/M metagenome (GOLD analysis project Ga0206973, IMG submission 152927) | Enriched cells from forest soil in Barre Woods Harvard Forest LTER site, Petersham, Massachusetts, United States -... | ecosystem: Environmental > Terrestrial > Soil > Temperate forest >...
GGTTGTTTTTCGAGAGCGACGCGCATGGTGACTTCGGGGACGCTGTAGATTTCGGTGTAGCCGGGGTCGTACCAGCTATCGCGGTAGCCGCGGACCTGGCCGCGGCGGTCGACGTAGGCGTATCCGGGCTCGTAGGTTCCGGGGATGTAAGTTGTGCCGTAGGAGAGATATACGTGCTCATCGACGATGCGGAAATAGGGGTCGTCGTGGAGGATGGCGAGTTCGGCGGCGCGGGTGAGGCAGTTTTGGCGGGTTTCGGTGACGGTGAGGGTGGAGCCGCCGGCGAAGGTGACCTGGTAATTGTTGGGGCCGACGGGGATTTCGGTGTAGCCTTCGCCGTTGCGGAAGGGGTGATAGGCGCTGCAGCCAGCCATAAAGGCAAGCAGGATCAGGATTAATGAATATCGGTACATAAGGAGCCTCCCTCTGCTACTGGCTCATCATAGGCGCTTAGTTGGTGTGAAGTTGGCGGAGGGCTTCGTATAGAATTATTCCGGCGGAGGTTGAAAGGTTCAACCCGCGTGTTCCTTTTGCCATCGGAATCTGCACCAAAGAGTCTCTATTTGATATCCAAAAGCGCTCCAAAAAATCGGTCGGGAGGCCGGCGGATTCTTTGCCGAAGAAGATCCAGGTGGTGGGGGCGAATTTTACTCCCCAGTGCGCGCGGCCGGTGAATTGGGGGAGGCCGGAGGTGAGGACGATGGGGTCTTTGTCGATCAATTTCATGAGCGCGGGTAGATCATCGTGGACGGTCATGGTTACTTCTTTGAGGTAATCCATTCCGGCGCGTTTGAAATGTTTGTCGGTCAGGAAAAATCCGAGGGGGCGGACGAGATGGAGTTCGGCGCCGGTGGCGGCGCAGAGGCGCGCGACGTTGCCGGCGTTTTGGGGAATCTCCGGTTCGACCAGGACGATTTTTAAGCGGTGATCTGCGGTCAGCACGGGCGCACGCTTTTAGACCTTTTCTTTTTCGCGCGATTTTGCGGCGTCGGTTTTTTCGCCGGCGTCGGGATCCTCGGGCGTTTCGGGGACGCGGGCGCTGACCACAACGGTTCCGGCGAGGAAATCACCGATGCGCTGGTGGTAGGTGGAGATCAGCACGTTGAGCATCAGGATTCCCGGGATCATTTCGGGAAGACGGATGACGTTGCGGAGGAGAACGGCGGCGACGGTGGGGGATTTTCCGTCGGCCATGAGGACCTGCAAACCGGTGAGGGCTTTTCCGATGGAGCGGCGGAAGAAGAGTTCGCCCAGGGTGACGTGCGCGAGATAAATTCCCATGAGCGTGAGGATTTCGGGTGAATTGAGCAGATCCTCCGGCTGGCCAAAGGCGTTGATCCAGACGGTGAGCAATCCTTGCCACGCGCTCAAATCCCACAGGCCGAAAATAGCGGCGGTGATGAAGATCGGAATTCCAAAATCGATGAGGAAGGCGAGGGCGCGCAAATAGAGCGGCGAGATTTTCATGCCTTCCGGGAGTTTTACGCCGAGCGGACGCTGCCGCCACTGCCAGAGGGCGAGGACCATGACCATGAGGAATGCGAGCATGGTCACGTTTTGCAGGACTTGCATGCGATGGCGCGGGGACTGGATTTCGACGGTGGTGGGCTTGCTGATCTGCTGGCCGCGGTTGTTGAAGACGGTGCAGGTCAGTTGACCATCCTTGCCGGAAATCACGACGGCGAAGGAATTTTCCACTGGGGCGAGCGCGACGTCCGCACCCGGCGTTACGCCATCGCCGGAGGGGGTCAATGGCATTGGGGTGAGAAAATTTTCGCGGGGCAGGGTTAAGTCCGCCGGGTCGCCGGCATGGGTGACGAGCCTGCCACCGTGGAGCGACATCGAGGTTGCAGTTCCGACGGGCCAAAACAGATAGACGCTCTGATCGAGGGTCACGGGCAGGAGATTTGTATCGGCGGGGACGGTCTCACCGAGCGGCGTGAGCACGGGAGCGGACCAGGCGGCGCCTTTGGCATAATCGAGTGAGCGGGAGACGAGCGTGCGCGGCTCGGCGGTGTCGACCCACATGGCGATCAAGCGATCACGCTGATAGGCGAGGGCGACTTTCGCTTCGGCGCGGGGGGTGAGGTGTTCGCTTACTTTTGATTCTTCGCCGATGGAGGGAAGCATGGTCCAATGGCCGAGGTGATACCAATAGGCGTTGACCTTTTGGCGGGCGATTGCGGGGGCGCTGGCGGTGGCGGGGGCGGTTGAAGGGGCGGTCGTTGCGGCTGCATCTAAACGATCGCCCGGGCGGGTGGTGGAGGTTGGCGGGATGCCGATGGTGAGGGCGAAGGCGCCATCTTCGGATCCGGCGGTTGCGAGGAGGAGATGATCGGGCGGGAGGCCGTCCTGGGAGCGCATTTCGTCAGTGGTGAAACTTTCGACCTGGCCATCGGTCATGACGAGGGCGGTGGTTTTTGTGTTTCCGGCCGTTCCGATGGCGGCGAGGGCGCGGGGGAAGCCGGAGAAGAGGGATTCATCGTTGATGCGGAGGGCGCTCCAGACGCCGGTGTTGCTGGTGCGCTGGAGAATGGCGTAGGCGGGGAAGGTGTTGTCTTTGTCGGCGTAGGCGGGGCGGACGAGCCAGAGGGTTTTGCCATCGCCGGCGGCGAGGAGGCGGGCCTGGGCGTTTGTTTTTCCCGGGGCGATGATGTTGCCGGCGCCGGAGGGGGTTCCGACGAGTTGGGCGGTGGCCGTACCGGGGGTCTTTTTCTGGGGCAGCAGCGCGGAGAAAACGAGCACCACCACGAACGGGGCCAGAAGAGCCACGAATAATAAAGTTGTCCACGTCGTTCGACCGAATCTCGCCATGGGGTGCATTGTAGCGGAGGCTGAAACTCTTGCGAGCGAACTTTTTTGGCTGGTGGGCGTAGAAGAGTAAACGGTCGCGCGGCTTTTATGGTAAATTCCGGCCATGAACATTCTTATCACAGGTTCTTCGGGGCAGATCGGGACTAATCTGGCGCTGGCGCTGCAGGCGCGGGGGGATACGGTGATGGGGATTGATAAGCGGGCGAATGCGTGGACGCAGAAGTTTTCGACGCAGATTTTGGATTTGACGACGCCGGCGACGGGTGCGGGGGAATTTCCGTTTCCTGCGGAGGTGATGAATTTTAAGCCGCAGGCGATTGTGCATCTGGCGGCGTGGGCGAAGGTGCATCAGTTGGTGAAGGAGCCGGCGAAGGCGTTTGAGAATGTGGCGATGACGTTTGCGGCGCTAGAGTTGGCGCGGCGGAACAAGGCGCCGATTCTTTTTGGGTCTTCGCGGGAGGTCTATGGGGATATTCTGCGGCATGTGACGGATGAGTCGATGGCGGATTTTGTGGTGGCGGAGTCGCCGTATTCGGCGAGCAAGATTGCGAGCGAGGCGTTCTTTTCCTCGTATGCCAAGTGTTATGGATTGAAGACGCTGGTGTTTCGTTTTTCGAATGTGTATGGGCGGTTTGATAATGATTTGAGCCGGATGGAGCGGGTGATTCCGTTGTTTGTGAAGAAGATTTGGAGCGGGGAAGCGATCACGGTGTTTGGGCGGGACAAGATGCTGGATTTTACGTACATCGATGATTGCGTGGGCGGGATCATGGCGGGGATTGATGCGATCACGAAGTCGCCGGAGAAAGTTGCTTCGCAGACGATTAATCTTGCATATGGGCAGGGGCAGACGCTTTATGATCTGGTGACGCTGATTGAGTTGGCGACGGGGAAGTCGGCGAGTGCGACGTATGCGCCGAGCCAGACGGGGGAGGTGACGCGGTATGTGGCGGATATTTCGAAGGCGAAGTCGCTGCTGGGGTATTCGCCGCAGACGCCGCTGACGAAGGGGATTCAGCATTATATTGGGTGGTGCAAGCAGACAGGGTTCATCAACTGATCCGCTTTGACCAGTAGTGTGGACGCCGATGAAGGTTCGCTACCGCCACGATGACGATTTCGTCGACATCTACTTTGTAAACAACACCGTAAGCAAATCGCCCCACGAGTCTTCGGCGAGCCCCCTTTCCCGTGATCGGCCAACGCAGAGGATAATCTCTGACGTCACTGAATGCTCGATATACTGCGTCTAAAAATCGCAGCCCCAGACCCGGCTGCTCAGCTTCGTAGTATCGGGCGGCATCCACCATCTCAATTTCGGCTTCATGCAAAAGTGTGAATTTCATTTGCGAAAAGCCGCACGCGCTTTGGCGAGAGCCTGCATGGCTGGAGCGCCTGAGGTCTTACCCGCTTTATAGGCGCGATACCGGCGATCCGCTTCCTCCACCCATGCCCTTTCCACTTCCTCCGGTTCATCTTTATCCAAACTGGATAGCAATGTTACCGCGAGCTTCCCACGATCCGCCCGCGGAAGTTTGAGTGCCGCAGCCTTAATCGCTCTTAATGTCATCAAGTGTCCCTTTCGTTATTTAACCAACCACCCTCATTATATAGGAATCTCGCGGGCATCTGAAAATATTTTCCAGCGATTGCCTTTTAACCCTCCCAGCATTTTTTTCGCGTTCTCGGCAGTGCTTTCACTCACATTCCGAATATAAATCCCCTCTACCTGCTTCGGATACTTCTCGGCCAGACCCGCGTACATTTCCGGGTCTGATTCTCCGGAGTCGCCGACGAAGATGAATTGTCTTTTTGGGGAGCAGTTCATGAGGGTTTCGATGTGTTTTTCTTTTACCTGGCGGGATTTGCGGAAGAGTTTGGGGATGTCACGTCCGGCGGGGCGGAAATCTCGCATGTGCCAGGTGCCGGGGGGAAATTGTTGGGATTCCAGGAATTCATGGAGAAGAGGGAAGAGATGCCAGGGGCTGGCGGTGACGTAGTGGAATGTTGCGCCGGTTTTTGCCCAGCGTGCGTAGAGTTCGGCCATGCCGGTGACGCTTTTGAATTCGCGGGCGAAGGTGTTGCGGAGCATTTCGCGGCGGTCGGTGACCTGGGTTATTTTGATGGTGTCATCGACGTCGGAGACGATGCTTAGGCCGTCTTCGGAAAGCAGCATGGCGCGGCCTTCGGCGGGGAATTCCGGGGAGTGGAATGTGAGCCAGTCGCCGGCGCGTGCTATTTCGACATCGGTTGCGGGTACTTGTATGAGACCGCGGAAGTGGCCGTTGGCGTGGGATTTTCCGACTGCGTAATTTTTCTGACCGATGCGAATGGTTACTTTTATGCCGCGTTTGTTGTCGGAGAGGAATGCGCCGAGGCGGAGGTCGAAAAATTCTGATGCCCGGACGCTTTTTTTGAGTCGCCGGGCGAGCATGCGCTTTGCGGCGGCGCGGCCTGCGGATCTCAGGCGAGAGAATTCGGTGGGTATGTAGACCCAGCCGTGCACCTGCACGTGCCAGAAATCACCGCAGCGACATCCGATTGTGGGAAAGAACACCATCCGCTGATTCGGCTGCACGACCAACTCCGTTTTGTGAAATGAGCGGCGTCAGTCTACCTCTCGGGTGGCAGCTCGCCCAACATAATCTGCCCTTGTTGAGGGATTCCTGTTTCACGTTTCGCGTTTCAAAGGTGCCCTGCTAAAATCCGAACAAGTTGGAGTTTGGTGGCCTGTGATTGCATGAGTTTATATGCCTGATCTTTTTGAACCTGCCCGAGAAAAACGCCGTGCGGCTTCGATGCCTTTGGCGGCGCGGATGCGGCCGCGGACGTTGGATGAGTTTGCTGGGCAGGCGCACATTTTGGGGCCGGGGAAGCTGCTTCGGCGGATGATTGAGGCGGATCGGCTGACGTCGGTGATTTTTTATGGGCCGCCGGGGACGGGGAAGACGACGCTGGCGCATTTGATTGCGGCGCATACGCATTGTCATTTTGTGGAGATGAATGCGGCGGGCGTGGGGGTGAAGGAGGTGCGGGAGGTGCTGGCGGAGGCGAAGGTTCGGCTGGGGGATACGAGCAAGCGGACGGTGCTGTTTCTGGATGAGATTCATCGCTTCAGCAAATCGCAGCAGGATATTCTGCTGGGGGATGTGGAGCTGGGGCTGATTATTCTGGTGGGGGCGACGACGGAGAATCCGTTTTTTTCGGTGAACTCGGCGCTGGTTTCGCGCTCGCAGATTTTTCAATTTGAGACGCTGGGGGAGGCGGAGATTCGCTCAATCATTCTTGCCGCAGTTGCCGATAAAGAACGTGGCTACGGGAACTTACCGCTCGAACTGGCGCCTGAGGCGATTGAGCATTGGGTGAAGACTTCGGATGGCGATGCGCGGCGCGGACTGACGGCGCTGGAGATTGCGGTGCTCTCCGGCGGGAAGCGTGAGAACAACAGCGGCGGGAAGATTCTCATTGATTTGGAAGTCGCGCAGGAGTCGATTCAACGAAAGGCAGTCGTTTACGATGCGACCGGCGATCAGCATTACGACGCGGCTTCGGCGTTCATCAAGTCGATGCGCGGGAGCGATCCGGACGCGGCGTTGTATTGGCTGGCGCGGATGCTGCATGCGGGGGAGGATGTGCGGTTCATCGCGCGGCGGATTGCGATACTGGCGTCAGAGGACATTGGGAATGCGGATCCGGCGGCGCTCATCCTTGCGGCGGCGATGGTGCAGGTTGTGGAGTTCATCGGGCTTCCGGAGGCGCAGCTTACTTTGGCGCAGGCGGTTGCTTACATGGCTTGTTGTCCCAAGTCGAATGCGAGCACGGTGGCGATTGGGGAAGCGATGGCGGATGTGGAGAACAATCGGACGATTCCTGTGCCGCGGCATTTGCGGGATTCGCACTATCCCGGGGCGAAGGAGTTTGGGCATGTGGGGTACAAGTACGCCCATGATTTTCCGGAAGGGTACGTGCCGCAGGAGTATCTTGGGGTGGAGAAAAGTTACTATCGCCCCACGGATCGCGGGAAGGAAGCGACGTTCAAGCAATATTTGGACAAGCTGCGGCAAATCCGCGAAAATTCAGACTCGCCGCCGCCTGCAACGGACAAGGCTTGATCGCGCACGTCGCCACATACATCTAGAAGTAGAAACGAGTTTGTTATGAGTAAGAACCAGATACGCGCGGACATGCAGGCGCTGCTGAAAAAGATTTCGCCGGAGGAGCGGCACACGCGCAGTCTTGCGGCGTGTCACAAACTTCTGGCGCTTAAGGAATTCAAATCTGCGCAGATGGTCATGATCTTTATGTCGATCCCGTGCGAGATTGAGACGACGGCGCTGGCGATCAGGGCCTGGCAGGAAGGCAAGACTATCGTCGTTCCGCGGGTCGACTGGAAGAACAATCGCATGGAACCGGTGGAGATTAATTCGTTTGAGGAATGTGAAGTTGCGGGGAAGGGGATTCGTGAGCCGCTGATTGGGACGGTGGTGCCGCTGGGTTACATTGATATGGTGGTTGTGCCGGGGATGTCGTTTGATCGGTGCGGGTTTCGCGTGGGGCGGGGGAAGGGGTTTTATGATCGCTTTCTTGCGGAAACTGATTTCAACGGCAAACGGGTGGGGTTTTGTTTTCAGGAGCAGCTTCATCCCAATATTCCGACTGAGCCGCACGACATTCCGATGGACATCATCGTGACCGATGAGGAAGTGATTCACTGTCATAACGGGAACTCTGTGAACAAATAGAAACTATGCCACGCAATCGCCGCCGAAAACAAAACCTCTTTGTCGCTATTCCGCTTTGGACTGCTGTTGTGTGTCTGGTGGGCTGGGGGATTTTGCAGCTATCGGAGTTTCGCAAGCAGGTTCTTGCGAGCAGTGCGGAGGCTGTGGAGACGCAGCCCGCGGTTGTTGATGCGATTCCCGAGACGCCGCTGCCGGATCCGACGACGCAGGTTGCACCGGACCCTGCTCCGACGACGGATCCATGGACCGAAAGCACGACGCCGGCGACGCTGGAGGCGGATGCGCCTGATTCGCAGCCTACCCCGATCGCGGCTACGAAACCGACGCCGACGATCATTGTCGATGCGCCCGATCCCGCTCCGCCGACGCCGCAGGAGATGTCGCATCAGGTTGACGATTTGATTGTTTCGGGTAATTCGTTTCTCGATGCGGGGCAAATTGTGGAGGGGCGCACGGCTTTGAATGCCGCTCTGGCGCTGCTCAATGATGATCCGCGTGCGGATACACTTCGCACGCAACTGAGTTCGCTCAACACGCCGGTTTTTCTCGGCACGGCGTTATTCCCCGAAGACCCCGCGGCTACGTATGTCGATATTCAGTCGGGCGATTCCTTCCTGAAAATCGGCCACCGTTACAATATCCCCGGCGCACTGGTCGCGGCGATCAATCCGGGTTTGAACCCGCACAACCTCAAGCCCGCCACCGGGATCAAAATCATCCGCGGCCCTTTTCACATCCGCCTTTCCAAGCACAACAACCGCCTCGATCTCTACGCGCGCGACCTGTACATCCGCAGTTACCCGGCGCAGCTTGAACCGGGCAATGTGCTGCCCAGCGGGGTTTATCGCATCAAGCCGGAATCCAAAATCCAGGTCGCCAAGCGCCAGTGGATCGGTTTCGAAGGGGCCGACGCCGCCACGCACGACGTCGATTCGGGCTGGCTCTACGGCTCTCCCGGCCCCCGCGCCGGCGAATCCCCACAGGACCAATCGACCGGCCTCAAACTCGCCGACGAAGACCTCAACCAGCTTTTCAACCTTTTGACGGAGTCGCATTCGCTGCTGCGGGTAGACCCATAACCCAATTTCGACGATCATTGACACAGATGTCAAGTTTTTGGTACCCTATTCATGAAGCAAGTTGCCTTAACAGCACAAGCGATGGAGCAGTTCAGTGATCTCCCACGCAGCATTCAACCTCGCATCAACAACGTTATTCTGCGTCTCGCACAATGGCCGAATATCAGCGGCACCAAAGCACTCACGGGCAACCTTGCGGGTAATTACCGAATTCGGACCGGCGATTATCGGATTGTATTTAAAGTAACCGCCGAAAAAATAATCATATGGAAAATCGCGAATCGCAAAGACGTCTATCTCGATTAACAAGAGCCAATCATTTACAGGATAAATGAAATGAGTATCGTTCAAACTCTGGACATTCAAGGCAAGAAATTCGTCCTCATCCCTCAGGCGGAATATCGCCGCCTGACCAAACGCGCGTCTTCAGCTATTCCCTCAATGCCTTCTCCATCCTCGGACGGCACTTTTCCCGCCGCCGAGGCCATGCGCGCCATAATGGCAAAAAAAATCATCGCCGCACGCAAATCCGTTGGGCTTTCCCAAACCGCTCTGGCCCAAAAAGCGGGCATCCGCGTTGAAACCTTGAACCGGCTCGAAAAAGGCAAACATACGCCCGACCTTGCCACGATGTCTAAGATCAACAAAGTCCTCGACGACGCGGGCGCTTCTCAATAACCTTACCTCATTCTAAAAAATTCACATTATCCTACTCTTTTCACCGAATAACTCTCATAAACCCCGGCACTTCCCCACAGAGTGAGTCATTCACCCGGAATGAACACTCCCAACTGGATTCGTTGTGATGGCCGAGCCCGATTCGCAGTGCGGAGACTACGAGCGGTGGGTCCACGCCCACGGTGCCGAGCTGTATCGTTTTGCCTATCGGTTGTCGGGAAAAGAGCAGGTTGCCGAGGATCTGGTTCAGGAGACCTTCACCGAAGCCTGGCGATCACTGCTGGCCCGTCGCAAGCCCGATCAACCTCGTGCGTGGCTCTTTCAAATTCTCCGTTTTCGCTATGCCCACTTTATCCGCGACCAGCGCCACCATCTCAATACCTCGCACGACACTGATGCCCTTGATGAAAACATTGCACCACAACAACCTCACCCCCTCGACAGGCTGGCCAACCAGGAATCGCTCGAGCGTGCGTTTGCGGTTCTCAGCCCTTCGGTGCGTGAAACGTTCCTGCTGGTTTTCCAGGCGCAGCTTACTTGCCGCGAGGCGGCGGAAGAACTGCACATTCCGCTGGGGACGGTTCTTTCGCGGATTGACCGGGCGCGGCGGATTCTGCGTACGGCACTGGCGTCGAAAGATGCTGCTCCTGAGGCTGGCCCAAGCAAGGTTCCCAATGGAGACCCGATAACGCCATGACCAACTTCGACGCGCAATCACGCCTTGCGGCTCTGGCCGCTCTTCCGCCGAAACATCCGGCGCGGGAGCAGTTTCACGCGGAGCTTGCCGCTCTTGAACCAGTGGAGCGAGATCGCTGGCTCCTGATCCTGCGTGAAAGTGATCTGCTTCACGAAGGGTTTTCCTCTGGACCCGCAATGCCGGCGAGCCTTACTGCGAAACTTCTGGCTGTTCCCGCGGCGGTTCCCGTCAAACGAACGCTTCCTTACAAGCGTCTGCTTGCTTATGCCGCCTGCATTCTTGTGGCTGTACCTGTCGCGATGTTTTTGCTGAACCGCGGGCCTGAAGGTCCGAGCACGCACATTCCCGTGGTGATTGCCGCTCAGACCGCCACCGACATCGCCGACCTGGCCATCAAAATTCATCTATCCCCCCCGCCGCTCGCCATTGCTTCTTCTGATCCGGACGCAGTGGCTGCAGCGTTAAAAGACAGCAAAATGCCTTTCCCCACGATTCTGATGAAGCCCACGCAACCGCTCACACTTCTTGGGGGCGGGGTTTGCGATTTTGGCCCGACGCGTGCCATTTTTACGCGGTGGAAATCCACTGGCGCGAATGCCGTCACTTACACCCTCTATCAATTTGATGGCTCGCCCTTCCAGGTCCCCGCCAACTTCCAGCGGGAAACGGTCGCCCCTTCTTCATCCACTCAAACGATGCGTGTTTCGCTGTGGCCGGGCTATGGGAACCCGTGCACGTGGGCGCTGGTCCTTGAAGACCCGCAAGCGGCCGCTCCTTTCTATTACTAAAATATGAAGAAACGCCGAATAAGGTGCCCTTCTCCCGGCACATACTTGCCAGTCACCATGGTTTATCCTTCGCTTACCGGATTGGGAGAGAAAATTAGCGCGTGCCTCGGTAGTCGCACAGCTTGCCGCGCTTGACCCTGTCAATCTCCTCCAACGCGGTCCGCCGCAACGTGGTCCGGCCTGCTCCCACTCGGCCTTCTCTCCCCGTTGCGGCGGTCCTGTTTTTTTCACTCCATCCTGAACCGCTCTGATTCGCGTTTGGCGTTTCCTGTTTCGCGTTTCCAAAACACGTGACAACGGCTCCCGTTTACGATTGACCATAGGTAAAAACCCCACCGAATAACGCGCCCATCCACATGGCACTGCTTTGCACATCGCTGGAATTTGTTTTTCCAGTGAACAGTTTCGCAGTACTTGAAAGAGAGAGAAAAAATGAAGTACGCCACAGCTCTGTCCACAGTCATCCTTGTAGCCATCAGCTCAAACACACACGCTAACGCAACCATCATCGAAACCGCGTCGAGTACCATCAGCGCCAAATCCGTTGCCGGCGGAAAATTCGAATACGACCTCACACTCACCAACACGGGCAACACCAACCTGAGCACATTCTGGTTCGCCTGGGTACCGGGAAAAGATTTTCTTTCCGTCGACCCTACCGCCGAAACTTCACCTGCCGGCTGGAACCTGCCGAACATCACCAATGGCGGACCCAATGACGGATTCGCCCTGCAATGGATCGCAAACACTCCTCTCGCACCCGGTGCAACCATTTCCGGTTTCTCTTTCACCACGACGGAATCTCCTTCCATTGTCGAAGGCACTTCCGCCGTCCCCGCATACGCCGGCACCAAAACCGACACCGCCTTCGTCTATATCGGACAACCTCTTACCGACGCCGGCTTCCAGTTGACCGCCGCCGTCGCGCCTGAGCCGGCTTCGCTCTCTCTGCTGGCACTGGGCGCAATCCCGCTGCTCTCGCGGCGCAAGCGGTGCACCTAATTCCGTCAATCCTTCCAACGCGGTCCGCCGCAACGGGGTCCGGCCTATGCTCACTTGGCTGTCTCTACCCGTTGCGGCGGTCCTGTTTTTTTTCATTCCAATCGGAATTCACCCGATTTCGCGTTTGGCGTTTCATGTTTCGCGTTTCCAAAACACGTGACAACCGGTCCCTTTTCCTCTATCTTCACCCGGCTAAACCTTGTGTCCGGAGCCCTACCCTTTGCTCGATAAATCGTCGATCCTGACCGTTCTACTCCTCCTGCCCATCCTTGGGGGCATGCTGATCCTTCTCATCCCGCCCGCCCATGCCAAAAAGGCACGTCCGGCGGCGATGATTATCTGCATTCTGACGCTGCTGCTGTCGATTCTTGCGGCTTCGTGGTTTGATTGGACGAAGCTGAGTTACGAATCGCCGCCGGGGGGTTCGCCTTCGATTCAGCTTTCGTTTCATATTGATTGGATTCGTTCGCTGGGGGCGCAGTATTTTGTGGGGGTTGATGGGCTGTCGATGCCGTTGCTGCTGCTGACGACTTCGATTTCGCTGCTGGCCTGCTGGGCGTCCTATGGCATTTCAAAATCGCCCAAGGCTTATTATGCGCTGCTGCTTTTTCTTCTCGGCGGGATGATCGGCGTGTTTATCTCGCTCGACCTGCTGCTGTTTTATATTTTCTTTGAGATTTCGCTCTTCCCGATGTACTTCCTCATCGGCATCTGGGGCGGTTCGAAAAAGGAATATGCGGCGATCAAGTTTTTCCTCTATACGCTGCTTGGCTCAATCGGCATTCTCATCACCATCCTGGGGATTTATTTTTACACCAAGGGTCCCGATGGCAAACCGGTTTTTGACATGATCCAACTCGCCACGGACCCTGCGATCAAGGCGAAGTTTGCGATGGGCGGGAGCGCCGCGTCGTTTGCGTCGATTGCGTTCTGGCTGCTCTTTATTGGGTTTGCGGTGAAGGTGCCGAGCGTTCCGCTGCATACGTGGCTGCCGGATGCGCACGTGGAAGCGCCCACGCCGATATCGATGATTCTGGCGGCGGTTTTGCTGAAAATGGGCGGGTATGGATTGCTGCGGATCTCCTATCCGATTTTTCCGCAGCAGGCGGCAGATGGGTGGTTCTTTGTTGCGCTCATTGGTGTTGTCTCCATTGTTTACGGCGCGCTGGTGGCGATGGCGCAAAAGGATTTCAAACGGCTGGTGGCGTATTCCTCTGTGTCGCACATGGGGTATGTCGTGCTGGGTATTGCGGTCATGACGCCCACCGGCACCGCGGGGGCGATGTTTCAGATGATCTCGCATGGCATTACTTCGGCGATGATGTTTTTCATCGTCGGGGTGCTTTATGACCGGGCTCATCACCGCGAAATTCCGCGACTTGGCGGGATTTGGTCGCAGATGCCCGCCTACACGGGATGGGCGGCGGTTGGGTTTTTCGCGTCGATGGGGCTGCCGGGGCTGTGCGGGTTTATTGGTGAGTTGCTGGTGCTGCTGGGCACTTTTGGGGCGGGATCAAGCGGATCGTTTTTGATTCGGCACATTGGGCCGCAGGTGTTCACGCCGCTGATGTGGTTTGGGGTGCTGGCCGCGGTCACGATTGTGTTCACGGCGGCGTATCATCTTTGGACTTTGCAGCGCGTTTACATGGGCGCCCCCAAGCCGGAACATCACAATTTTCCGGGGCTGACCGTTTCAGAAAAATGGATCCTGGCGACGCTGGGCCTGGCGGCGATCGTTCTTGGGATTTTGCCGATGCTGCTGCTCGAACATATTCGCCCGGCCATTGAAGGAGTGATGAAACTCGTCACCAGTTAAAGCAGCCCCTCAATTATCCACCCGAAAAAACAATTCCGCCCCCACATGAAAACGATTCACCAACTTCTGAATCACAACCCGGCTTAGCCCGCGTTTTCCATTGCGAATCTCTGACGCCAGCCCGCGCGATCCCACCACCTCTCCCAAATCCGTGGTGCTCATGCCATTTTCCTCCAGCAGATACTCAAGCACCCGCAGCGGACTCATCCGCATCATCTCGATCCGATGCTCCCGCTCCTCGTACTCCCCGATAAACAGGGCCAGCGCATCGACATAATCATTTTCCCCCGGGGTCAAATCCTCCCGCCCGGCGAACCGTGCGTACATCTGCATTGCCCCCGCATGGTCCGCCTTCCCCCGCAGCGGCCGCAATGGAAATTCCCGCACCAATTTCAAATAATCCTCCCGCACTCCTGATTTCCGCGTCGTGGTCGCTTTCATAATCTCCTCTTCCATTTCTCTTTATCGTATTCCGCATGCGTCAGGAAATACCACACCGCAACAATCTGCCGGCGATAATCAACTGTCGTTATCAGCCGATAACTGTTCCCTTTGACATTAAAAACCGTAACCGTTGTTCCACTCTCCAGTTTCACCGGATCGGCAGTCTTAAAAGTGTTCCGCAACTCCAGGTAATTATGCCACTTCGCTGAAAGCGTAATCGCCAGCCACGTTTTTAATGCCGGCTCAGCATCCGCATGCCTTTGCCACGCCTCTTCCAGGCGGGTGCGATTGAATATCTGCATGCTGAGGATCTCCTGTTCACATATTGTGATCAGATCGCATGCAAGTCAAGTAAAAGTTCTCATTTCATGAACGAGACGCGGGAAATGCCGTTTCTTGCGCTATTTAACGGGCGGAAGATCGCCGCTCGCATGACAATTCCATCCATTTCCTGTAACTTTGTCAGGCTTTCATTAAGTCGCGGCCGGCCGCGCATTCATAATAAGGATCATTCTCCCTCCCATGCCCAATCTCCTCCCAACCTCCGCCGATCTGCTGCCCTTCCTTCCGGAAGTGGCGATCATTTGCGCGATTATCCTGGTTTTGCTGATTCCGATTTTGTCGCCGAGGAAGAATATTCTGGCGGTCGCGGTGATGACGACGCTGGGATTCACCGCGGCGTTTCTCCTGACGATTTACACGCGCAATATCGCGGTCGGTTCTCCCGCCGCTTACTTTGGCAATCTGCTGCTGCTTGATCCGTTTGCCTGGGCGGTCAAGCTGATCATGCTTTTTTTCACCCTGATCGTGATGGCGCTGTGGTTCACGGATTCGCACGATAAGTTTCTGTCGCGCGGGCAGGCGGGGGATGCTCCGGAATTTTTTACGCTGCTGCTCTCGGCGACGCTGGGCTTGCTGCTGATGGTTCAGACCACGAACCTGCTGATGATTTTTCTGGCCATTGAGATGGCGTCACTGCCCTCGTATGTGCTGGCGGGTTTCCGCAAGGCTCACCGCGTCGGTGCGGAAGCGGCGATGAAATATGTTCTCTTTGGCGCCGCCTCCGCGGCGGTCATGCTTTACGGGATGTCGCTGCTCTATGGCCTGTTCGGCACGCTCGACCTTCATCAAATTTCGCTTCTTCTGGCGGATCCGGAATGGATTCACCGGCTCACGGGTTCCTCCGGCATCGTCCTCGCCCTTGGCATTGCGGGGCTCTTCATCGGCGTTGGTTTTAAGATTGCCATGGTTCCTGTTCATTTCTGGTGCCCGGATGTTTTTGAAGGGGCGTCGATCGACGTCACCACTTTCCTGAGCGTTACTTCCAAAGCGGCCGGGCTGGCAATGATGATGCGCATCCTTGTCACGCTCACTTCCGCGCCGCACACGAGCGTCACCACGCTGCACTACCTTGCGGTTGCCATGCTCATCATCGGCACCGTCACATGCTTCTGGGGCAACCTGGCGGCGTATCCGCAGAACAACATCAAGCGGCTGCTCGCGTGGTCGAGTGTTGCGCACGCGGGGTACATGCTCATCGGCATGTCCGCACTCGTGCTTACGCAAGCCTCTTCCAACGAAAATCTCCTTTCGAGCCCCGCCGCCGAAGCGCTGCTCTTCTATCTTTTCATGTATCTTTTCATGAACGCGGGCGCTTTTGTGACTGCCGCCGCCATCGCCCAGCGGCTCACGGGACCGACGGATGCGGGCATGTCCATCGGCATGAACTCGCTCCCACCGGACCAACTTCCAAAAAACTTCACCGGCGAAGACATCCGCAACTACGCCAACCTCGGCCGCCGCGCCCCCATCCTCGCCGCCTGCATGCTCGTCTTTCTTCTGTCGCTGGTGGGCATTCCGCTGACGATCGGCTTTGCGACAAAGATCAAACTTTTCTCGTTGCTCTTTGCCGCGGGTCCGATTGGCTACTTCGGCGTCGCCGCCATCGGCATCAATACGGTCATCGGCGCGTTCTACTATTTCCGCATCATTCGCCAGATGTACCTTACGGAATCCGATGCGCCGCGCATCATCGAGATCGCCCCGGTCACTATCGTGGCCATGCTTTTGGTGATTCCGAACATTCTGTTTTTCCTGGGATACGAATGGATCAATGCCGGGGCGCACATGCACGCCGAGCTTCTTACCGCTCCCGCTCCCGTCGCCGTCGAAACGCCCGCTGCACCAGCCGCTCCTCCAACGCCCGCCGCGATGGAGCAATGACATGCAAACGCTCATCCCCATTCTGCACCAGCTTCACCAGGCGGAAGGCACTTCGCTTTTTCGTTACCTGAGCCATTCGCCGCCGTACAGTTCGGCGCAGAATGCACCGCATTTGAACGCCGTCAAAAAAATGTCGCTCGATGCGGACGCTCGGGTTCGCGCGCTGGAAGACCTGCTCGAATCGCTTGGCGAAAGTCCCGCCCCGCTCAACTTCCCCACCCACTTCGCCAGCCTGCATTTCATGACCATCGAATATCTTCTCCCGCGCCTGAGAATCGACAAACGCCGCCTCGTCGATGTTTACACGCTGGCGCTGCAGAACCTACCCATCCTTCCCTGGCGAGATACCGTGATTGAGCCCGGTCTCGCCGCCCACCAAGCCGACTTGGCCACCCTCGAAACTAAGTAAAAACCAAGCAATTAGCCGCATAAAAACTAAGTAAAAACACGTAAATTTCGCATAAAAAGCCATTCTTGGGTTTCTCACTCTATTCTTAGCCTACAATGGGGTATCATTCCGAGATGCGTCCCCCGGCGCATAACGCCTAACGGAGCCTTCATGCCTGTCGTCGCACCACAGGACCCGACCTTACTTTCCCGCCTTCCCGGTCTTGATGCCGGTCGCGTTGTCGCCACGCTGGGCGTCTTCTGGTTTCATGCGGCCGATTCGGACCTTTTTCATCCCTCGGGAGTGCTTGGCCGGTTCTCGGTTTCCTTCTATACCGTGGCCGCCATCGTGTTCCTTGTCGAATCGGCTCGCCGCAAGCATCGCCCGTTCCACACCTACAGCTTCGACCGCTTTCGCCGGCTTTACCTTCCCTTCCTCGGCTGGTCCGCCATCTCGCTGCTGCTCATGTACTTCCTTCACTCCTTCGACGACAAGATCGAACTCCCCACGCTCTCACTCAACTTCCTCGTCAACGGCGGCACGATCCATCTCTGGTATCTGCCCTTCCTTCTGGTCGCCAGCCTCATCGTTTATCCGATCGTCATCTGGATGCTCAAGAGCAAGCCGCGCCAACTCGCCGTCGCCATCGCCGCCGCCGCGCTCGCACTCGCGCTTGATCTGCGTCTCCTCGATTTCATCCCGCAAATCCAAATTCCGCCCATCGATCACTTCCTCGACGACACGCACCTCCGCTGGTCCGGCGTTTACTGGGGACTCGCGATCGCCATCCTCTGGATCAATGGCCTCAAGACTTCCGCATGGCGCATCCCGCTCGCCATCGCCGGCGCAATCGCACTCATCAGCATGATCGTGCTCATGTGGGACATCGGCACGCTGGAACGCCTAAAAATCGTCGGCGGCGTCGGCTTGCTCTTTGTCGCGCTCGCACCTTGGGGCGCAAACCCCATCGTCACCGCCCTCGCCCCCTACGGCCGCCTCTCCGCAGGCGTCTACTTCGCCCACATGCCCGCCCTCTCGCTCTCCCGCTTCCTCATCAACTCCTGCGGCGGAATCCAATCCGACCCCCTCCGCGACATCGTCGCATTCCTCCTCGCCCTCGCCTTCGCCTTCATCACC
>Ga0206973_1124_pt1 | contig 17425 bp, 15 predicted proteins | sample Alteio_BWOrgHeat_83_FD_152927 | JGI IMG/M metagenome (GOLD analysis project Ga0206973, IMG submission 152927) | Enriched cells from forest soil in Barre Woods Harvard Forest LTER site, Petersham, Massachusetts, United States -... | ecosystem: Environmental > Terrestrial > Soil > Temperate forest >...
ATAACAGAAATGTAATGTTTGGAAAAGATAGTGTAATGGTTTTTACAATAAACGGTGAAGATTCTGTAATGACCCGGGGAATGGTAATCCATGGAGCAAGAGGAAAAAATAGCGCTATGACTTTTAGTAAGGATTCACTTTTTTTTGATAAAAAGATGGCCAACCCCAAATTTGCCCAGTTTAAAGTTCTTTATAACACCAACGGCTTTAAATCGCTAAATGGGTTTAACAACGAAACCAACATTAGCCATCTTTCAACTAGGTTGATCATGATTGATGGAAAAGAAGCTTCAGAAAAAGACCTGAAAAAACTTTCTGCAGCTGATATTGAAAGTATGAGCGCACGGTCGGGTGATGAAATAGTTAAAAAGTATGGCGATAAAGCCAAAAAAGGAGTGCTGTTTATTACAACAAAAAAAGCAAAGTAGTCAGCAGGTTGATTGAGTTAAATTAAGTTGATTAAGTATTAGTAGTTAATAATAAGATCAGTTAATTAGTTTATTTCTTACTGGCTCAATCAACTTAATTTAACCAATTCAGCATAATCAATTAACTGGCTTCGGCCAGTTTTTCGTTTTCAAGAATTTTAAGCAGGGCTTTCTCAGCAATATTTAATTCGGGCGTATTAACATCTTTATCTTCATCAATATGCTTAATGTATTTAAAAATTGCGCCGTCCTCGTAACTCTTTATTACCGTTGGGTGTATATAATATTTTTTACAAACCGTACGGGTATTGCCTAAATTTAATGCCACTTCATCCAGTACATTCACAATTTTCTTGCGGCATTCGGTAACAGTTTCAAATTCTCCGGCTTGCTTAAAGGCATATAATGCACTTACGCTGCCAGCCCAGGTACGAAAATCTTTTGCCGTAAAATCTTCTCCTGTTATTTCTTTTAAATAAGCATTCACATCTCCCGATCCAACAGTACACCGCGTTCTGTCTTCATTATAATATTGAAACAGTTCCTTTCCCGGAATCTCCCTGCATTGCCTTACAAGCCTGGCAAGTTTTCGGCTTTGTAACGATACTTTATGATAAACACCCTTTTTTCCTTTAAATTCAAAATTGATGTTCGAGCCTTCAATTTTCACATGGCGGTTCATCAAGGTAGTTAAACCAAATGAGCCATAAAGCTTTTTGTACGCTTCGTTACCCACACGTATGCTGGTTAACTCCATCAACTTTACAACAAGGGCAACTATTTTATCATGATCATGATTGTGCCTTACCAGGTCTTTATCTACTTGTCTGCGTATAGCGGGCAAATAAGCTGCAAATGTTTGTAAACGATGATATTTTGATTGATTACGGATTTTGTTCCAATCCGGATGATAGCGGTATTGTTTTCTGCCGGCAATATCTTTACCGGTAAATTGAAGATGCCCGTTTTCAAAAGGAGAGATCCAGATATTGGTATAAGCAGGCGGGATAACCAGTTTGTTAAACCTGCTGATCAATTCTTTATCCTTAACCAATTTGCCATCAGTATCGTAATAACTCCAGCCTTTCCCTGCTTTCTTGCGGGAATAGCCTGGTATAGTGTCCGATACATAACGTAAGCCTACAGTTTTAGCTGTGATCTTTGGGTCACGGCCTATTTTTTCGAGTTTGGTTAAAAGCCTGTTCATTGCAAATACAACAACAACAAACTTGTTTAGTTTTGAGGCTAATCTTTATGTTAATTTACATAGTGCGAATTACATCCTCGACCTACACTGCGCTGTTGCAAGCAAAAAAGAAGATAAGAAACTAACGATCCCCTCTTTGCGAAGCAGAGAGGGGTGACAAGCGCAGCGATGTCGGGGTGAGTCGACTCGACCCTTTATGACTCTCATTTGACTATTCAAAACAACAAATACCGGTTCCATCTGCTAATTTTACTATATAAATCAAACAAAAACTTTATGAAATACAATTTTTTAGGCAACACCGGGCTGGTGGTTTCCGAATTATGTTTTGGCACCATGACCTTTGGCGGCAAAGGCTATTGGGAAGCAATAGGTAATGCGCAACAACAGGAAGTGAATGATATTATGAAGGTGGTGGTAGATCACGGCATTAATTTTATCGATACTGCAAATATTTACTCTTTTGGTGAATCGGAAAAATTATTGGGGCAATCAATAAAGGATCTTGGTTTAAACAGTAATAACCTTGTAATTGCTACCAAGCTACGTGGCCGAATGGGGGAGGGCGCAAATGATATGGGCCTTTCACGTTACCACATTTTCCAATCGGTTGATGATAGCTTAAAGCGTCTGCAAATAGATCATATCGACATTTTATATGTGCATGGTGCTGATCCGAAAACCGCCGTTGAAGAAACTGTCCGCGCTCTTAACGATGTTGTGCAGACTGGAAAAGTACGTTATATAGCCATTTGCAATTGGCCTGCATGGATGGTGATGAAAGCGATAGGAATTACCGAAAAGCATGGCTGGAATAAATTTATGGGGCTTCAATACTTTTATTCATTGGCAGCAAGGGATATCGAGAGAGAAATATTACCACTGGCAGCCGATCAAAACATTGGTGTAATGCCATGGAGCCCGCTAGCAGGCGGATTCCTTGGAGGTAAATATGGCCGGAATGTGGGAAAAGCTGAGGGGAGCCGCCGCGACACGTTTGATTTTCCGCCTATTAATAAAGAAAAGACTTATGATATTATTGATGTAGCCACCGAAGTTAGCAAGCAACACAATGCTTCAATTGCCGAAGTAGCGCTGGCCTGGGTTCGTCAGCAAAAGGGGGTAACCAGCACAATTATTGGGGCAAAAAGTATTGAGCAGCTAAATGCTAATGTCAAGTCAACGGAGTTATTATTATCTGCAGATGATTTGAAAAAGCTTGATGAGGTGAGCGCATTACCAAAAGAATATCCCGGATGGATGGTTGAAAGACAAGCAGCAGACAGGGAAATTAAGTCTTGAGGCTAAGGTCTTGAGTCGTATATCTGTTTCTGACTTACGACTCAAGACCTCAGACTATAAACTTTTCAGCACGTCCACCACATACTCCACCTGTTCAGGGTGTACATCAAGATGTAACACAAAACGGATTCTGTGCTTATCTGTAGAAAGGGCTTTGATTCCATTCGCTTCCAGTTTTTGCAGAATTACGCTTGCCGGCTCAACTGTGTCAAACAAAACGATATTAGTTTCAGCAGGCAACACATTTGCAACCCATCCGCAATTAGCAAGTTCATCTGCCAGTATTTGAGTATGGGCATGGTCGATTTTTAATCTTTCAACATGGTGGTCGAATGCATAAATACCTGCCGCTGCTAAAAAACCAGCCTGACGCCATCCACCGCCAAAAACTTTACGGATACGGCGGGCATATTTTATAGTTTCTTTATCAGCTAAAAACACCGAACCAACAGGCGTTCCCAGGCCTTTTGAAAGACATACAGAAATACCATTAAAGTATTTACCATAATCCACAGCCTTGTCGCCTGTGTGGGTCAAAGCATTAAAAATGCGGGCGCCATCCAGGTGAAGTATTAAACCTTTGGTTTTACATAATTCGGCAATTGGCTTAATTTGTTCCAACGTGTAGCAACTGCCGCCGCCTTTGTTTACCGTATTTTCTAATACCACCAAGCTGGTATGCGGATGATGGACATTATCAGCATTAATTTCGGGCTCTATCATTTCAGTAGTAATTATACCCCGGTAACCATTTAATAGCCGTGTAGATACCCCCGAATTAAAAGCTATTCCGCCTCCTTCGTAACGATAAACATGCGAGGTTTGGTCAGCAATTAACTCGTCCAGCGGTTGTGTAAAACATTTTATAGCTATCTGGTTAGTCATAGTGCCCGATGGGCAAAAAATACCGGCTTCCATGCCAAACATGGCTGCAGCTTTTCTTTCCAGTTCATTTACAGTTTCATCCTCCCCAAAAACATCATCGCCAACTTTTGCATTAAACATGGCTTCCATCATCCCCGCAGTGGGTTTTGTAACGGTATCGCTTCTTAGGTCAACAATCATCATATTAAATAAGGTAAAATTGCGTTATTTGTGTTTTAAATATTATGCGCTCAATTTTAATCATTTTATTTTTTATGCTGATAATTGTATCAGCAAAATCGCAATCAAATAAATGGTTGCCCGGTCATTTTACTGATGTAAAAGGAAATATCGAAACTGGCCTTATCCGTGTTAACCCCTCGGCAAAGGGACCCATAAAAGATGAGGGCTTTATTGAGTTTAAAGACAATAACAAAACCGAACCTTTTAAGCTAAGTGCAAGCGACCTCAAATCATTTGTGATTGGTAAAGATAGTTTTATTGTCGCCCATGCACCCAATAATGAAATATGGGCAAAAAAAGAGCTCGATTTTGTAAAGGTAGTGCTTAACGAAGATGTTAAGCTGTATATGGCCGGCGGTGGCGGAAAAGGTGGCGGCGGCCACAGCATAGGCTTCTCGCCTGATATCGGCGTTGGTGCGGGTACAGGTGGCTATGGTGGAGGCGTTGGCGCAGGGGTTTCCATTCCGATATTTGGCGGCGGCGGTGGCAGCATAGAAAAGACCGTTTACTATTACGGCGAAAACACTGCCCAAATGAAGCGCATAACCAACGAAAATTTTGAAGATATAATGAGCGATATTATGGGTGATTACCCTGATTTGGTAGATAAGATCCACGCCAAAGTTTATATGCTGGCAAATATCGACAGACTGATTGTTTATTTTAAACAGGTGAAAGGAGCGAAAAGTCCATAGTCTATAGTTCTAAAAGGAACACCATGGTCTATGGACTATCGATCATGGACTACTCAAATTCCCTGCGCTATCACAAAACCGCTTGCCCATGCCCATTGAAAATTATAACCACCAAGCCACCCGGTAACATCTACACATTCACCACCATAGTATAGTCCTGGTACTTTTTTTGTTTCTAATGTTTTTGAGGATAACTCGTCGGTTGATACGCCGCCACGCATTACCTCAGCTTTATCATAGCCCTTATCCCCGGCAGGTTTTACTTTAAACTCATGAATTAGCTGACCAATGTTTTCTATATCTGTTTTGCTTAACGATGCCATGTTTTTATCTACAGGCAATTTATCGCTCAATGCTTCGGCAAATTTGCGGGTGAATAAACTTGCTAAATAAGCCAGCAACATTTTTTTACCATTAACCTCCCGTTCTTGCTGAATAAGGTCAACAATATTCTGATTAGGTAATAAATCGATATAAATATATTCTCCAGGCCTCCAGTACGATGAAATTTGAAGTATAGCAGGGCCGCTTAAACCCCAATGCGTAAACAGGATGTTTTCCTCAAAACTGATCCTGTCATTCCAAACCCTGCAAAAAATGCTATTGCCGGACAACTGCTCATACCAGGGCTGATCTTTCCCTGTAATCGTAAGGGGTACCAATGCTGGTGCTGTATCATTAATCTTCAAACCCAATTTGCGCGCCATCTTCAATCCGAAATCCGTTGCGCCCATTTTAGGTATCGGCAACCCGCCAGACGTGATCACCACTTTTGGGGTAAATAAATTTTCTGTTACGCCGTTTCTCTCCACCGAAACTGTAAAACCGTTTTCTATCTGTTCTATGTTTTTAACTTCAGCATTGCACAATATCTCCTGGCCCAGATCGGTACAAAGGGAGGTAAATACTTTTACAACATCTTTAGCATTGTCGCTCACCGGGAAAAGTTGCCCGAGTGTTTTCTCTTTCCCTGTAATGCCGTAAGTTTCAAAAAAGCTAATGGTATCATCAACGGTCCACTGTGATAAGGTTGATTTGCAAAAATGTTCATTTTGCGAAATAAACTGTTGTGCCGAAGCATACAGGTTAGTATAATTACAACGCCCGCCGCCACTGATCAGTATCTTGGCGCCAACTTTGTCATTTTTCTCTAATACTAGCGTTCGTTTCCCTAAAAAACCCGCTTGCACCGCACACATTAATCCACAGGCGCCCCCGCCAATAATTATAGCATCAAAATCTGTTTGTTTTGTTAAATTTGCTGTCATGGCTGAAGTGTCGCAAATATCAGAATTTGGAAAGATACTTATCTTCCTTATTACAGGAATAATAATGGTATGCGTAGCTTTTCTTATAAATAAAGCCATCGCACCTCATAAACCGAATCCCGAAAAATTAACTTCTTACGAATGCGGTGAAGAAACTACCGGCAATGCGTGGCTTCCATTCAACTCCCGTTTCTATGTTATAGCATTGGTTTTTTTGTTGTTCGATGTTGAAATGGTGTTCATTTTTCCATGGGCAACGGTATTTGGCAGCCACGAAATAAATAGTTACGAACCACGCTGGGGATGGCTGGCGCTAACAGAAATGTTTATATTTTTAGGGATTTTGATACTTGGCCTTGCATATGTTTGGGTAAAGGGCGATCTTGACTGGATAAAACCAAAACCAATTGTCCCTACAACAGATACGGCTATCCCACCTTCACTTTACGAAAAGTTAAATCTCGAACAAAGCAATTTCAAGGTAAAAGCATTTACACTTGAACGCCAGATACCCGAAGCCGAAACTACTCCAACGCTCGCAACATCTACAACCACTACAACTCCCATAAAGAAACCAATGTTTAAACCAACTTTTAAAAAACCAGGTAATGAGCAGTGATATAACAAGCGAAAATGGGGGAGTGGTGGTAACCAAGATGAACGATCTGCTCAACTGGGCAAGGCTGTCGTCATTATGGCCATTAAGCTTTGGTATTGCTTGCTGTGCAATTGAATTTATGGGAGCCTTTGCATCTACTTATGATCTTGACCGTTACGGCGTTTTTCCACGCCCCTCTGCGCGCCAGGCCGATATTATTATTATTGCAGGCACAGTTACCTTTAAAATGGCCGAACGCATAAAACGCTTGTACGAACAAATGCCTGAGCCTAAGTATGTGATCTCTATGGGGTCTTGCTCTAACTGCGGTGGCCCTTACTGGCAGCATGGCTATCATGTGGTAAAGGGGGTCGACAGGGTTATTCCGGTGGATGTTTATGTACAAGGCTGTCCGCCAAGGCCCGAAGCATTAATAGGAGCCATATTGGAGTTACAGAAGAAGATTGAAGGGGAAAGACTCTTAGGGGCCACAAAGTAGAAAACTTGGAGGTTTAATAGTAAGCTACTTTCTTTCTAAGTTAATTTTAGCCATCAGCAAAATATAAAAGCCCGGTCTGTTTCCAGTATCGGGCTTTTATATAAAGTGCTATAATTAATTACTTATACATTAACACGCCATTTACACCATGTATCACTCCATTGGTAGCCGGTGTATCAAACGATGTAACTTCAGCAGTATTTCCCTGCGAGTCTTTAAGCTGTAGTTTTTTATTGGCAACACCAACTGTGATGGTTTGTCCGTCAACAGTTTTTAAAGTAGTAGTGCCTTTACCTGCAACTATAGCTTTAATAAGCGCAGCTTTATCATATTTACCTGCAATTACATGTGCATTAACAAGTGTTGCCAGTTTAACCGGATCTTTCATTAAGCTGTCGAGCCTGGTTTTAGGTATGCTGCTAAATGCAGCATTGTTGGGGGCAAATACGGTAAAAGGGCCCGCTGCTTTTAATGATGCATCTAAATTAGCGGCTTTTACAGCTGCTGTTAACGAAGTAAGATCGGCAACATCGGCTAAAGTAGCCTGTATATCTTTTGCCGAAGTATCGGGTTTTGCAGCCGGGGTTGCTGTTGTTGACGGCGGTGTTGTAGTAGGAGTTGTTTGGGCAAATAAATTATTCGATAAAAGCCCTGTTAATATTGTTACTGTTACAATTAAAATTGATTTTTTCATGTTAAAATTATTTGTTATTTAATGTTAGTGGTTAGCATTATTACGTTTACAGCTGTTTTTTATTTTATTTAGCTGTGTTTAATTAATTGAGATTTAATAACCATGAATTATATCTTATAGTTTTAAAGAAATAAAAAAATGTTCTTAAATAATTAGTAAACAATAAGTTAAAAGATGGTGATTTCATGCGTTAGGGGTAAAAAATCGTTTATAAATAAAATAATTCAGGGTCTTTTTAGCAAATAAAATTTAACATAATTTAATATTCAATTGTAACAATGTCGATAGCAGTGAATAACAACCCCCAAAAAAACTTTATAAATATTCTCTGGATTGGCTTAATAACAGGCACGTTAGATGGCATTGCCGCCCTGGCTTGGAACTATAAGGCAAACCCTGCAATTATTTTTGAATTTATTGCGAGTGGTGTATTTGGAAAAGCTGCATACACAGGTGGCGCTTCCATGGTTTTATGGGGGATACTATTTCATTATATAATAGCCTATGCATTTACAACTACATTTTACATCAGCTATCCGTTCTTTTACAAAATATTCCGCAATAAATATTTAATTGGTTTTGAATTCGGGTTGATAACCTGGTTTGTGATGAATATAATAGTAGTACCAGTAAGTAAAATCGGGCTAAAACCATTTAAAATCCTGCCCGTTGTAATTGGGGTATCGATTTTGATAATTTGTATTGGCTTGCCCATTGCACTGATAGCAGACAGGAAAAGAAGAAAATATCTTGAGACATTAAACAAATAAAGCCTTGACAATTTTTAAAGATTGTCAAAGCTAGACTTATGACTTTTAACTCCTGACTTAAGACTTTTTATTGCCCTTGCGCCAGTGTATAACCAATTTTATCCCCAAATTTCATCAGGAACTCAACAGAACACACCTTTGCATCTTCCGAAAAATCTGCAGCAATATGCAATAATTCTTTTTGGGTAACTGTTTTACCGGCTTTCTTTTCAAAACGTACGCGGTATTCATTAACCAGTTCGGTATATATTGAACCTGTAGGCCAAACCTGTGTGCCACGGTTCGAGATCATTACCAGATCGAAATTATCTGTGAGCCGTTTTTTAGCCAGTTCAGCAAGCTCAGCAGGCTGCAGGTCGTTTGCTTCAACAAAAACATCAACCCCCACCATTTCCTCTTTAATTCCCCTGGTAACAGTGAGTTTATTTTTAGTAAGGATGTGGTGATCGGCATTTGCCTTAGCCTGTATGTTGGCTTTCCCCACAACGCCGCCATCTGCCGGCACTTTACCCAAATTGGCTATTATAGCATCAGCAAAGCCGTTTGTATTTGTCGAAGGTATTGATTTGTCGCCGAAATCTCCGGTATGTACACCTTGCTCTAACGTATATAACAAGGCATTTTCTATCGTGGCTGCGTTTTCGGTAAGTCCCATATAACGCAGCATTAAAATTCCTGAAAGGAGCAAAGCAGTAGGGTTGGCTATGCCTTTTCCCATAATATCGGGAGCTGTACCATGTACTGCCTCGAAAATAGAAATGTTATCGCCAATATTTGCTGATGGTGCAAAACCAAGGCCACCTACCAAACCGGCACAAAGGTCCGACACTATATCGCCCTGCAAATTGGTTAATACAATTGCCTGGAAATTTTGGGGCTGTGTAACCAGTTTCATACATAGGTCATCAACAATAATGTCTGACGACTGAATATCCGGATACTCTTTTGCAATCTCCTGGAATGTTTCTAAAAAAAGCCCATCAGTAAGCTTCATGATATTGGCCTTATGCGCACAAGCTAACTTGGTGTAGCCCTTGCGCCTTGCCATTTCAAATGCGTACCGAATAACCTGCGCCGAACCCGGGCGGGTAATAATACGGCGACCAACAGCAACATCATAGGTTAAAAGGTGCTCAATGCCTCCGTAAGTATCTTCAATATTTTCGCGGATAATGGTAAGATTAATAGGGATTCCGGCTTTTGAGAAAACAGTTTCTACACCATTTAAAGTCCTGAAATCTCTCTGGTTAGCATAGGTGTTCCAAACTTTACGCGCAGTTACATTTATGCTTTTAACACCTTTACCTTTTGGTGTTTCCATTGGCCCTTTAAAAAGGATACCCAGGTTTTCTATACTTTCTTTGGCTTTAGCAGTCATCCCGGTCGAATGCCCTGCATCGAAATAGGATTTCCCCATTTCAACAAATTCATATTCAAGGGGTACATTATTTGCTTCAAATATGCGAAGAACGGCCTGCATTATTTCCGGGCCTATACCATCGCCGTTGGCTACGGCTATTTTAGTTTTCATTATAAAGAACCTTTTTGGTAAACAAGGCGCAAATATAGGAGTTTTTAGGGCGATTTTTAAAGGTATAGGGTGAATATACCTGATTTGTGACATTAAGATCGGGTACTAAATAACCTAAATAATTTTTTCGCTCCTAAACATCCTATAGCCGGATAAAATCCTGAAATTTGTTTTTATTTTAAATACTTATGGGCAAAAAACTTCTTACCAATCTTTTTAAAACCTTCGTTTTCTCGGTTATCCTTTCCATCGCATTTTCATGCATTCTTTATTCAGTAGTGCGAAAAGGGAGCGATTACAGCCACGCTGTGCCGCTAATTGTTCAAAGTGCATTTTTACTGAATGGTATTTTATTGATAATGGCTTTACCATCATTATTTCTGTCGTATCCATCAATATGGGAAAAGCCTGTATTCAGGTTATTTTTATATTTTTCCGGCCCACTTGCTTTTGTTATAACAGATTTTACTTTTCCTTTAGATAAACCAGATACTGTAATTTATCTCTTTACCGGGATTGTATTTCTTATTATTCATGCCGTTTTTTATTATAAGCTGGTTAAAAAGTGAGAAGCATATCGGTATATCATTTAGGCTTTTTAAAAGATTTAGGCTAAACTTGCATCATTATAATGAAAGCATTCTACGGAGATTTGAAATTGGGTATTTTAGGCGGCGGTCAGTTAGGACGCATGCTGATACAACAGGCTATTAATTACAATGTAACAGTAAAAGTTCTTGATCCTGATCGTGAGGCGCCGTGCCGTAAACTGTGTGACGAATTTGTTGTTGGCTCGTTGGGCGACTATGAAACTGTATATAATTTCGGTAAAAAGGTCGACTTGTTAACTATCGAAATTGAAAAGGTAAATGTTGATGCCTTAGAGCAGCTTGAAAAAGAAGGGGTTTTGGTTTACCCGCAGCCACGTATCATCAGGCTAATACAGGATAAAGGGTTGCAAAAGCAGTTTTTTAAAGAAAATAACATCCCTACTGCAGCATTCCAGGTAATATCATCTCCTCAGCAATTAAAAGAAAGCCATATCCCATTTCCATATATCCAAAAATTACGTCGCGATGGTTACGATGGAAAAGGTGTTTATAAAGTGTTTGATGAAAGTTACCTGGCTGGGGCATTTACCGAACCAAGTCTGATTGAACGATGGATTGATTTTGAAAAGGAGATAGGGATAATTGTTGCCCGTAATGAAAGCGGCGAGGTGAAAACCTTTCCGCTGGTCGAAATGGAATTTAACCCGCAGGCTAACCTTGTAGAGTTTTTAATCTCGCCTTCAACGCTTCCGTTCGAGATACAACAGGATGCTGCACAAATAGCCGTCAAAATAGCCGAAGACCTTAAAATTGTAGGCTTACTGGCAGTTGAAATGTTTTTAGATAAGCATGGCAAAATATTGGTAAATGAACTTGCCCCAAGGCCGCATAACAGCGGGCACCAGACTATTGAGGGTAATGTAGTTTCGCAATTTGAGCAACATTTAAGGGCAATATTTAACCAGCCATTAGGCGATACTGCCTGCCTTAATAATGCCATAATGGTAAACGTTTTAGGCGAAGCCGGATACGAAGGTCCTGCAGTTTACGAGGGCATTGAAAAAGTATTGAAATGCGCAGGCGTATATGTACATTTATATGGCAAAGCATTAACCAAACCTTTCCGTAAAATGGGCCATGTAACTATTGTAGATGTTGATAGAGAAAAAGCAATAGAGAAAGCAAGGTTTGTGCAGCAGACATTAAAGGTAATAAGTTAATTAAATAACCATCATGTCATTGCGAGGCACGAAGCAATCGCGAACTATGCATTAACTGATATAGCGAGGAGATTGCTTCGTGCCTCGCAATGACAAAAAGATTGATATGAACCAAACCAAAGTAGGTATAATAATGGGCAGCAAGTCTGACCTGAATGTAATGCAGGATGCTGCTGATATATTAAAGGAACTCGGCGTTGAATACGAGATAACGGTAGTATCAGCCCACCGTACTCCTGATCGTATGTTCACTTACGCCCGTGAAGCAGCAGGCCGCGGACTGAAAGTTATTATCGCCGGCGCTGGTGGAGCAGCGCATTTACCAGGCATGGTTGCATCATTAACTCATTTGCCGGTAATCGGTGTTCCGGTAAAGTCAAGCAACTCCATTGATGGCTGGGATTCAATACTTTCTATATTACAGATGCCAAATGGCATCCCAGTAGCAACTGTAGCGCTTAATGCGGCTAAAAATGCAGGCATTCTGGCGGCACAAATTATTTCAACCGCCGATGAGCAGGTGGTTAAAAATCTTATCACTTACAAAGAAGATTTGAAAAAGAAGGTTGAAGAATCGGCTAAGGAAATGGAGAAATAATTCAATAAGATTTACGAAGTTTCCAAAACTTCGTAAATCTTTCGCCTTTCGCTATTGGTATTGAATATAAACAGGCGCAGGTTTCAATTGCAATATTTCCTGCATAGTCAGCATGCGCTTAGGCGCATTTTTAATATCGTTTTTATAGAATAACTTAAAGCCGGTAAATTGTACGGGTTCTCCGGCTATAAAGTATTTATAAGTTCCCTTCTTTAAATCAGGGCCACCCCAGCCATCCATATCCATCACAAATTGAATCTCAGGGCGTAATTTTATGTTTTTATAATTGGTCACCATTCTTTTAGTGAAACGGTGCACAATAAATATTTTTGGCGGCAAATTGTATTTCTTTACCAGCGAAGCCAGGTATTGCGTTGTATAGTTAATATCATCAGCATCAAAAGTGCCTATTCTTTTTCCTGGAATGCTGCCTTCTTTCATAGAAAACTCCGGATCAATGCCCAAATGAACATTAGGCATTTTTAAGTATTTTTCCAGTAGCGGTACTTCTTTCTGTACCGTACTAAAACCTACCTGCAGATCTAAAAATACCAATGCATTTATTGATTCAGCCATATGGATCACACTATCAATCTGCTTAAAGGGCATTCGTAGGTTATGCAGCCCATTACTGCCGGCATAGGCTTGTGCTGTAACACAAATGTAATGCAGCGCAGGCTTTACTGGTGTGCTGGTATCTGCCTTTTCCCAGTTCTTTACCTCAGCTTTTAATTTGGCAAGCATAGTTTTAGGCGGATATTGGCCTAAAACTCCCATGTTTTTTGAATACATATTGCCGTAGTAAGCCACTATGCGGTAAAAAGGTAAAATTGCCCCTGGCAGGGGATACGCTTTTGTTTTTACAGGCCATTTACCGGTTTTATCGCCATTGGCTATTTTAAGCATCAACGAATCGTACAAGGCGGTATCTAAGGCTTTAACTGTTGTATCGTTAAATTTCAGGTAATTGGTTTTTGTTGCAGTTGCCTTTGTGGAACTTAAAAAGCAAAACGGAATAAACAATAGAAGGATAAATTTGATGTTTTTCAAAATAGGTGTTTTATTTTACGTGTATTCAGATTTACGAAGTTTCAAAAACTTCGTAAATCTTGTCTTATTTAATTTATGCCTTTTGACTTACTCTATGCTTTTACCCTTCATAGCGTGGCTGATTGCCTGGTCCATCAATCTCTCTGCAAACGGACGGGTAAATTCATTTAGCTCATCAATAGCTTTGTGAATAAGGTCTTTATCGCCGCTGGTCAATGAATTTTTAAGTGTTTCAATATATTTATGGGTATCGGCTATTTCTTTTATCGAAATAAAATCGCTGTTCTTTTGTAAAAATCGCTCAACCGTATAAACCATTTGCTCGCCTTCGGTACGGGCTTCAATCAGCATACGCTGGCTTACATCATCTTTAGCATGTGTAATACTGTCCATCAGCATTTGTTCAACCTGATCATCAGTAATGCCATAGGTTGGCTTAACTTCCACTTCCTGTTTTACACCTGAACGTAATTCAACCGCCTGGATCTTCAAAATACCATCGGCATTCAGCAAAAAGTTAATATCAACTTTCGGGAACCCTGCCGGCATTGAAGGAATACCTTTTAAATCAAACTCTGCCAGCTTGCGGTTCTCTTTAATCAAATCGCGCTCACCCTGGTATACAGCTATTTTCATGTTTACCTGTCCGTCAATCGAAGTAGTATACTGTCTTCCCGCTTTGGTTGGTACTTTGGAGTTACGTGGGATGATCACATCCATTAAACCACCCATGGTTTCAATACCAAGAGAAAGCGGAGTAACATCAAGCAATAATATATCACTACGATTACCTGCCAATACATCCGCCTGGATAGCAGCGCCAAGGGCTACAACTTCATCCGGGTTAACCTCATCATGTACAGGGCGACCAAAAAACTCAGCTATCATTTTCTTAACCAAAGCAGTACGGGTTGAGCCGCCAACCATAATCACCTCATCAATCTGGCTGATATCAAGCTTCGCATCTTTTAATGCATTCTGGCAGCAGGCAATGGTTTCCTGAACTTTTGGTAATATCAATTGTTCAAAAGTTGTACGATCAATAGTACACCATATATCGCCTATCTTATCGTTCACCAAACTTTGGTGTGCAAATGCTTTCTTAGCTTCCTCAGCTTTTAAACGCAGTTGCTGTGCAAGCTTGTTATCGGTAATAACATCCGCTTTATTTAGTTGATTTTTTTCAATCCAGTAATCAACTATTGCACTGTCAAAATCATCGCCGCCCAAAAATGTATTGCCATTTGTAGAGAGTACTTCAAAAATGCCATTCTGTATCTGCAGGATTGAAACATCAAACGTTCCGCCGCCCAGATCATAAACAGCAATAGTTTTTGTTTCTTCGGGATTTAACCCAATGCCGTAAGCAAGACTGGCTGCAGTAGGTTCATTTACAATACGCAGCACATCTAATCCGGCAAGTTTACCAGCATCGCGGGTGGCCTGGCGCTGTGAATCGTTAAAATATGCCGGAACGGTTATTACTGCGCGGTTAACAGGTGTTTTTAAAGCATGCTCTGCCCTTGCCTTAAGCTCTTTCAATATTAAGCCTGATAATTCAATTGGGGTATAAAATTTATCACCAACCTTTATTTTTACCAGACTTTCGGAATCATCGTCAATTACTTTGTAGGAGAAAAAATCCTTATAGTTTTCAATGTCGTGGTAAGAACGGCCAAGCAGGCGTTTAACAGAGAAAACAGTATTTTGCGGATCAGTAATCAAAAAATCCTTAGCCTCATTACCCACTGAAACTTCGCCATTATTTCCAAAATGCACCACAGAAGGTACTAAAACACCTTTACCAGTATCATTAATTACCTGTGGATTTTTCTCCGGGTTGATAAAGGCAACCAACGAATTGGTAGTACCGAGATCGATCCCTACTATTAATTCTTCTTTTTGTATAGAACCTGTTGCCAGGTTGATAGAAACTTTAGCCATTACAAATTATTAACAAAGCGCAAAGGTAGGATGTTTTAGTTGATGCTGTGTCATGTGAATTTCGGATTTCGGATGTTCAATTTCGGATTTGATTTTTTGGATTATCTATTATTGCAATAAACATCTTGTAAATTCTATAATTCTGATCTAAAATGTGCTTACTTTCACGTTAATGAAATTTTGCCAAAAACACACCTTTTTACTGCTACTCCTAACTGCCACTGCTACTATAGCCAACGCGCAAGAGTTCGGTGGTAACCCGCCATCAATTAAATGGAAACAGATCAATACCCATGCCGCCAAAGTTATTTTCCCTATAGGGCTCGATTCAATGGCATTAAAGGTGGCCAATATTGTTCAGCAAATGAATGGTGTTATACAGCCAACCATTGGTTTTAAGCAAAAACAGGTAAGCATTGTAATGCAGAACCAAACCACTGTTGCCAACGCCTACGTAGGTTTGGCGCCTTTCAGAAGTGAGTTTTTTTTAACACCCGAACAAAATAGTTTTGATGTAGGGAGCCTTCCCTGGCATGAACAACTGGCTATCCACGAATTCAGGCATGTGCAGCAGTATAATAACTTTAATGTAGGAGTATCACATGTGCTCAAAATATTTTTTGGAGAAGGCGGTCAGGCACTGGGCAATGCGTTGTCAATACCCGATTGGTTTTTTGAAGGCGATGCTGTTTTTAACGAGACCCATGTAAGCGAACAGGGCAGGGGCAGGTTGCCATATTTTTTTAATGGCTTCCGGGCGCTATGGGCAGATGGCAAGAATTACAGCTATATGAAACTGAGAAATGGTTCGTACAGAGACTATACGCCCGACTGGTATCCTTTAGGATACATGCTGGTATCGTATGGCAGGGAAAAATATGGCGATGATTTCTGGAAAAATGTAACGCACGATGCTGCTGCTTTTAAAGGTGGCTTTTATCCTTTGCAAAAGGCTATAAAAAAATACTCCGGCAAGGATTTTACGCAGTTCCGCAATGATGGGCTTGGTTATTTTAAACAACAATTTAAGGATGATGCCGCTAATCCATCTGCACAAAACGCTTTAAAAACCCCAAAGCACTTCGTAGCCGACAATGAGTATCCTGTATATCTGAATGATAGCACGCTAATCTATATGAAAAGCACTTACGATCATTTACCCGTATTTGTTACCAAGACAGGCAGCAGGGAAAAGAATATTAGCGTGAGAGATATTTCGATTGATAATTACTTTGCGTATCACAATGGTAAAATAGTTTACAGCGCTTACAGGCCCGATGCCCGTTGGGGTTATCGCAATTACAGCGAGCTCGTTATTCTGGATATAAACACAGGTGAGGAGCAGCAGATCACCAGAAAAACCAAATATTTCTCTCCTGCTTTCAGTGATGACGGCAACACTATTGTAACTGTTGAGGAAGCTACTACCGGAAAAAGCGACCTACATTTAATAAATGCTGCTGATGGTAAACTGATCTCAATTATCCCGAACAAACAAAACCTGTATTTTACTTTTCCTAAATTTTATGGAAATGATAAGGCGATCTCTGCTGTACGAAATACCGAAGGGAAAATGTCATTGGCTGAAATAGATGTTAAAACCGGCGATACTAAATACCTGTTGCCGTTTTCCTATCAGCCAATTGTTTTTCCGGCTATAAAAAATGATACCGTTTACTTTTCGGCAACAGCTGGTCTTAATGATCGCATATTTGCTTTTAGTTTAAAATCGGCTAAATTATTTGAGTTAAGCACCTTTAATCAAAACCACTCTATCGGGAATTATCAGCCGGCTATAAGCAATAACAAATTTGCATGGGTTGGCTTTACGGCCTTTGGCTTCCAGGTAAATGAGGCAAATAGGAAAGATTTAAAATGGAATGAAATCAGCGACGGGAAACTTCCGGGAATCCTGCCTGATATGGGCATTACAGCTTTGAAAAGAGACTCCTCAACCAATTTA
>Ga0206973_1125_pt1 | contig 17343 bp, 3 predicted proteins | sample Alteio_BWOrgHeat_83_FD_152927 | JGI IMG/M metagenome (GOLD analysis project Ga0206973, IMG submission 152927) | Enriched cells from forest soil in Barre Woods Harvard Forest LTER site, Petersham, Massachusetts, United States -... | ecosystem: Environmental > Terrestrial > Soil > Temperate forest > O...
GGCTTTGCCGACGGCGAGGGTGAGGTTGTTGATCAGAGCATTGACGGTGCCGGTGGAGAAGTCGACGACGCTGTTGGTGGCGGTGGGGCTGCTGGCGTTGTATTGGGATCCGTCGGCGATAACGAAGGAGTTGACGCGGGAGGTGGGGCCGGCGGTGCCGTGGAGAGTGAGGGTGGGAGCGGTGAGGGAGGGGTTGAAGTTGAGTGCGGCGATGACGGACTGTGATTTGCCGGAGCCGATGACGATGTTGTCAGTGCCGATGTTGTTGGTTTGGCCGAGTTGGAAGGTGGTGTTGCCGGTGTTTCCACCGCCGTTATTGAGGCCCATGATGATGTTGCCGACGGTGATGGTGTTGTTGGTGCCGAGGATGAGTGAGGCGAAGGGGGCGTTGGCGTTGGCTCCTGCAGCGGTGGTGCCGATGCCGAGGATGCTGGAAGCGCCCGAGCCGTAGTTGACGGTGACGGTGCCGACAGCGGAGAGATCGAGGACACCTGAGGAGACATTGGGGGAGTTGCCGTTGGCCTGGTTACCGACGATGAAGAGGCCCGGAGTGCCAGAACCCGCCGAGAAAGAGGCGGCGGCACCAGTGATGGTGAGGGCGGTGTTGGTGTTGTTGCCAGTGAGACCGCCGACGATGACGTTGCCGGCGACGGAGAGGGTTTGGCCGGCGTGGAGAAGGATGGTGCTGGGCGTGGTGGTGTTTCCGGCGGAGGTGAGGCTGGCGACGGAGACGGAGGCGGCAGCGCCGGTGAGGTCGAGCGTGCCGGCGGTTGCCGCAGCGGTGTTGCCGAGGGTGAGAGCGCCGGTGCCGATGTTGCCGGCGGAGACGACGAGGGTGCCGGCGTTGACGGCCGTGGTGCCGCCGTAGCTGTTTGCACCGCTGAGGACGAGGGTGCCGGGGCCGGATTTGCCGAGGCCGCCGAGTCCGGTGAGGCCGGAGGAGATGGTGAAGGTGTTGCCTGGGTCAGAGATGTTGAAGGTGCCCACGCCGCTGGTGAGGGTGATGGTGCGGGCGGTAGTGGTGTAGGTGGTGCCGGTGACCATGAGTGTGCCGCCGGTGAAGTTGAGTCCGCCGGAAGCGTTGCCGAGGAAGGAGTCGTCGCTGACGGAGAGAGTACCTGCGGCGAAAGTGGTGCCGCCCTGATAGCCGTTGGAAACGGTGAGGACAAGGGCTCCTGCGCCGGTCTTGGTGAGTGCGCCTACGCCGGTGATGGCACCGTTGGCGGAGAAGGTGTTGGCGACGTTGCTGATATTGATGGTGCCGCCGCCGGCGTTGATGTTGATCAAGCGGTTGGTGGAGGTGTCAGCGGTGCCGGAGACGGTGAGGGTGCCGCCGCCGAAAGAGATGTTGCTGGAGAGGTCGCCGAGTGAGGTGTCAGCGGCGACGGAGAGGGTTCCGCCGTTGATGGTGGTGGTGCCGAAGTAGGTGTTGGTGGTTCCGGAAAGGAGGAGTGTGCCGCCGGTGAGGAGGGGGCCACCGGTGCCGGAGAGGTTGCCGGAGAAGGTTCCGCCGCCGGCGATGGTCAGGATGGTGGAGTTCAAGGTGAGCGAGCCGGTGCCGTTCAAGGCGAAGATGGTGGTGGCGGGACCGTTGAATGTCACCGCGCCGTTGTCGGTGAGGGTGGTGTTTGTGGCGATTGTGCCACCGGAGGCGACGGTGACGTTGCCGCCATTGACAGTCAAATTGGAACTGGTGATGGAACCCGTGGCGGCGATGGCGAGAGTGCCGTTGTTGACAATGGTGTCGCCGGTGTAGGTGTTGGCGTTGGCGATGGTGAAAGTGGAGGTGCCATTTTTGGTGAGGTTTCCGCCGCCGGTGATGGAGCCGGCGCCGGAGAGGACATAATTGTTGGTGTTGGCGTTGATGGTGACGGTGGCGGGAGTGGCGGCAATGGTGATGTTGACGTTGGTGGCGGTGCCGGGAGCGGTGTCATCGAAGATGACCGGGCTGATGCCGGAGAAGGCTTGATTGTTGGTGCCGTTGAAGAAGTTTGCCTTGGTGTTGTTCCAGGTGGTGAGGTCGGCAGCGCCGCTCCAGGTGAGAATAGCGCCAACAGTGTTCACGTCTAAAAGGATGGCGTGAGGATTGGAACTGACATCGAGAACGTATTGGAAACCGGGATCTGTGTCGACAAGGGAAGGAGTGGAGGTGATGGTGAGAGCGCCGGTGCTGTTGAGGAGAGTGTAGACGCCGGCGGTGGTGGCGGCACCAACATTGAAGGTGCTGGCGGCGGCGAAAGTGGTGGTGCCGGTGACGTTGATGCGGTCGTTATTGCCGAGGCCCGTGCCGAGATCGAAAGTGAATGCGCCGCCGTTGACGGTGAGGCTGGAAAGGGTGAGGGTGCCGGTAGCGCCGAGGGTGGTGCCGGGGCTGATGGTGGATCCTGCGGCCATGGTGAGGTTGCCGAGAACGCCGGTGGTGGTGCCGTTGCCTGCGCCGGTGAGGGTGGAGGTGGTGGCGAGGGAAACATTGCCGGCGGCGGGGAGCGAGCCGATGACATTGAGAGTGCCCGCGGAGACAGCGACGTTGCCGGTGAAGGTGTTGACGCCGTCGATGGTCAACGAGCCGGCGGTGGTTTTGGTGAGGTTAGCGCCGGCGTTGAATTGGAGGACGTTTTTGAGCGTGCCGGACTGAAGGTTTAGGTTGGAAATGGTGGCGGTGCCGGAGCCGCCGAGGTTGTGACCGGTGAGGTCGAGTGTGCCGCCGTTGAGTGTGACGTTGGCGGTGCCGGTGCCGCGGAGGATGTCGACATTGGAAGTGACGGTGCCGCCGGTGACGTTGAGGATGCCGGTGACGGTGGCGGTGGCGGGCGGGGTTGCGGGCTTGGTGCCGAGGGTGAAGGCGGTATTGATGTTGAGCGTGGCGGAGCCGGAGACGTTCATGGTGGCGGTGACATTGGCGTTGGTGGTGGTGGAGGTGCCTTGGACGCCGAGCAGGAGCGTGTTGACGTCGATGGTGCCGGCGGAGAAGGAGAGCGAGCCGGTGGTGGTACCGGAGCCGGTGGTCGCTTTGCCGATACCGATGGTCAGGGTGTTGACGAGAGCGTTAACGCTGCCGGCGGTGAGATCGACGGAAGAAGTTTGGCCGGTGCTGGAGGAAGCCGCGAGTTCGGAATAGTCAGCGATGGTCCATGAGTTGACGCGGGCGGTTGGTCCGGCGGTGCCGTGGATGGTGACGGTGGGGCTTGTGAGGCCGGTGTTGAAGACGATGGAGCCGAGGGAACCGGTGGTGCCGGTTTTGCCCTGGCCGACATTGATGGCGTCGACGGCGATGGTGTTGGTGGTGCCGAGTTTGAGCACGGCCTGGCCGACGTTGCCGCCGCCGTTGTTGAGGGCGATGTTGAGAGTGGAGGCGGTGAGGTTGTTGTTTGCGCCGAGGATGAGCGAGCCGAAGACGCCATTGGCGGTGACGCCGGTGAGTGAGGTTCCGACGCCGATGATGCCGCCTGAGTAATTGAGGTTGACGTTGGCGAGGGCGGAGAAGTCGGTGGTGTTAGAGGCGGTTGCGGGCGAGTTTCCATTGGCGGTGTTGCCGACGGCGAAGAAGCCGCCGGTGTTGGTGCCAGCGGTGAAGGTTCCACCGCCAGAGGCGGTGAAGTTGGTGACGGTGTTGTTGCCGGAGAGTCCGATGGCGACGTTGCCGGTGACGGTGAGGGTTTTGCCCGCGCCGATGATGAGTGTGTCAGCGGAGGCGGAGTTGCTCGAGACGGTGAACTTGGCGACGGTGGCGCTGGAATTGGTGAGATCGAGAGTGCTGAAGTTGGTGCCGTTGCCCATGCTGAGGTTGGAAGAACCGTTGCCGAGGGTTCCGCCGCTGGCGAGGACGAGGGTGCCGGCGTTGATGGCGGTGTTGCCGGCGTAAGTATTGGCGCCGGAGAGGGTGAGAGTGCCGGTGCCGTTGGCGGTAAAGCCAAAGCCGGCGCCGCCGTCGGAGATTGCGCCTTGAATGGCGAGTTGTCCGCCGGGTGCGACGGTGATGTTGTTGCTGGCGGTAAGGGCGAGGGCGAGGTTGATGGTTTCGGTGTTGGCGGCGTTGTCGATGATGTCGCCGCCGGGGCTGAGGGCGTTACCGTTGAGGACGAATGCGCCTGCGGTGCTGTTGAAGGTGATGCCGGCGTAGATGGTGCCGGCGGTGGTGTCATTGGTGTTGGTCAACTGCTGGGTGCCGTCGAAGATGAGAGGCGAGCCAGCGGTGGGAGCGATATCCCAGTTGCCGGCGTTGGACCAGTGAGGGTCGGGATTCGAGCTGAGGTCGAGGCCGGCGCCATTCCAGGTGGAACCGAGGACGGAATGAGCGCCAAAGATGGTGATCGCCGGTGCGATGGCCAACATGAGAAGTTTGCTTTTTGCGGCTTTATTGAAAGCGACAGAAAGGTTAAGGCCGCGTTGCAATAAAGAATTACCCATGACCATACTGCGTCTCCTCGTTATATGTAAAAGGAAGGTGAAAGAACCCGTGCTCGCCTCACGAGTTTGAGTTTTATATTGGATATAACTTCTCTAACTATTAATTTCAGAGACAGTTATATTTCATTCGCATTTAAGCTCCGGATACGAAGAGGGGGTGCAACGACGGGGAGTCGTTCATATAAAATGTCAAAAACACAGACCGCCAAGAGATAGGTAAAAGAAAACTACCTCAAATCGCGGGATTGTCAAAAATAAAAAACGTATTACGCCATTTTTTTTACTTGGCAAAGAAATGCGGGCGGTCAAAACTTAATTAAGTGCGATAATCATCAGTAAATAAACAAAAAGGGGTGGCAACTTGTGGTTGCCACCCCTTGAGCTTTTTGAGTAACTCTTTAATTGTTACCGCTTGTTGCGGCGACGGCTCGTGAGAACCAGACCGCCGAGGCCAAGCAGGGCGAGCGAAGCCGGTTCCGGAGTCGCGGCGGGTTTGAAGCCGCCAATCTGGGCGAGTGCGTCGCTAAACGACTGGCCGCCGCCCGCACCAACACCCGCCTGCCAGTTGTTGGCGACCGCGGTGAGATCCTGGATGTCGACGAAGTTGGAACCGTCAAAATCACCCTGCGACCAGTCAGTGACTGACTGTTGCCAGTGGTTGGCCACATCGGTGAGATCTTGGATGTCGACCACGCCGTCCATGTTGGCATCGCCTTTGAACACGGCCGCGACGAGGATGGAGCTGGCATCGACGTTGTTAACGCCGCCGAAGTTGGTGGAACCGGCGGGGAAGGTGGCCATGCGAACCGCGTTGTCGGAGACGGCAACCACTTTGACGACCTTGCCGGCGGCGAGGTTCGCGGCGTTGGCGGTGGAGCTGATGATGCCAACGGTACCCGAAACCGTGTTGGAAGCCAGTGCTTCATCCTTGATTTCAGCCAGGTCGGCAGCGCGAGTGCCGCTGGAATCTTCGACGATGAGTTTGGAGTTGGTGAGATCGAGGGTGCCGGTCCAGGCGCTGACAGCCGAGGCGGAACCGCCGTAGGAGCCGGCGACGATGAGCGAGTTGATCTTGCTGGCTGTGGTGGAGGTCAGGATGTGTTTGCCATCGACTTCGAGGGTGGCGATGTTGACGGTGCCGGTGCCCAGGGTGCTGCCGGCGTTCACGATGAGTTTGCCGTTGGTGGCGTTGTCTTTGATGGTACCAACGTAGGAGCCGCCGTTTGTGACGGTCAGGACGGTACCGTTGAGGTTGATGGAGCCGCCGGTGGTGCTGTTGAGGGTGGCGATGGTGCGGGTGGGGTTGTTGAAGTTGACGGTGCCGTTGGCGATGAGGTTGGTGGTGTTGGGGATGGAGCCGCCAGCGAGGATGGTGAGGGTGCCGGCGGTACCGACGGAGATGTTGGTGCTGGCGAGTGAGCCGGTGGTGTCGACGATCAATGTTCCGCCGTTGACGCTGGTGGTGCCGGTATAGGTGTTGGCGGCGATGAGGTCGAGCGAACCGCTGGAGACGGAGAGAGCGGTGATGCCAGCGCCGTTTTGGATGACGCCGCCGAAAGTGGAGGTGGCGGTGATGAATGTGAGTGTCGAAGTGGTGGAGGCGGCGCTGTTGGTGATGATCTCAGAGGAGGCGGCGTTGCTGCCGCCGGTGGCTAGACCGTTGACGTTGGTGTTGAAACCGGCGAGGTCAAGGGTGCCGGAGGTAGCGCCACCGCCGATGGTGACAAGAGAATTAGCGGAAAGACCGTTGTTGGCCGCAAGAGCGATGGTGCCTTGGGAAATGAAGGTGCCGCCGGAGTAGGTGCTGGCGGTGCCGCCGAGGAAGGTGGTATTGATGCCAAGTTTGGTGACGCTGAAGGACCCGGCAGATTCGGAGATGTTGCCCAAGAGGGTGAGTTGGTCATTGGCGGTGAGGCTGCCGGCATTGGTGGCGATCGGCTCAAGGGTAACGTTGCCCTCGAGAGTGATGGGGCTGAAGACTTCGGTGAGAGAGGTGCAGCCGGAACCGATGAGGTTCCCGCCCATGAAGGTCATGGGCCATGTGATACCGGTAGTGGTGCCGGCGCTGGGGGCAAGCGTGTTGCCGAAGAAGGCGGCGTTGGTGTTGGCGTTATAGGTAATGGTGCCGGAACCAGTGGTCTGCGTGACGGTTTCGAGAGAAAGCGTACCGCCAGTGACAAGGATGTTGCCCGGGGTGATGTTTGTGCCAACGATGGAAAGCTGCGAGGTGCCGATCTTGGTGAGGGTGTGGCCTTGGAGATCAAGGGTGGCGTTGACGGCGCTGGTGGGGATGGAGCGGACGTCGAGGCGGCCGGTAACAGTGCCAGAAGCGCCGGCGGAGGAACCGATGGAGGCGTCGGCGTCAAGAACGACGTACTGTAAAGCGTTTTGCTGGGCGAGGCCTGTGTTGGAACCATCGATGAGAGTGGTGATGGCGCCTTGATTGCTGACGCCGGTGCCTGCGATGTGGATGTGCTTGAGGCCGAAATTGAGCGTGTTAGCAGTCGTGCCGGTGACGCCGCCCAAGTCGAGCGTGCCGCCGCTTTGGATGATGACATCGCCGCCGGCGTCTGAGCCGATGGAGGTGCCGGAGGTGGTGGTATTGCCATTGGTGACGCGAAGAGTGGCTCCGTTGCCGACGGTGGTGGTGCCGGTATAGGTATTGGCGGCGGAGAGAACCCATGTGCCGCTGCCGGTGACACCGATGGAAGTCGCACCGCCGGTGCCGTCACCGATCAGGGAAGCCATAACGCCGCCGCCGGAGGTCGTGGCACCCGAATCAAGGGTCAAGGTGCGAGTACCGGAGCCGGAGAAAACAATAGCGCCGGTGTTGCTGAAAGTGAGGATACCGGCGGTGGAAGAGATGGTGCCGCCATTTGCACCGAGGGTGAAGAGGTGATCGGTGGAAGTGGTGCCGCCGGTGTATTGCAGCGTACCGCCGTTAAGGACGAGATTCGCCGCGGCATTGCTGACTGCGCCAATGGGGCTGCTGGTCACGGTGCCGGTGGGGAAGGTCGGGATGCTGAGCAGGCCGCCGTTGATGGTGGTCACACCGGTAAACGTGTTGGAGTTGTTGATGGTCAGCGAGCCGCCAGTGATGGTGAGCCCACCGCTGCCGGCGATGCTGCCGCTGTTGAACGAGTAATTGCCGCTGTTGACGGTCATTGAGGCGGGGGTCATCGTGCCAGTCAAGTTGATAGCGGCCGAGACGCCGGTGTTGTCAAAGGTAATGTTGTCGCCGTCGTAGAAGGCGGTGGCATTTCCGGTGACGGGTCCGACGGCAATCCAGTTGGCCGTGGACTGGGTGTTGTCCCACTGGGTGGGCGCGCCGGGGTCGGTGCCGGTCCATTTGATGTTGGCCGGTCCGCCGGCGACGTCAAGCTGAATCTGATTGGAAGCAAGAGCAGTCGCATCAATTGAATAAGAGGTGCGGCCGATGGAAGTAAACAATCCTGAAGTGATCGAACTCAAGGGAGAGCTCGAAGTCAGCACCAGATAATTGCCGGGGGTCACGACGGAGAGCTGCGTGATCGCGAGTTGGCTGTCAACGAGCGAGGAAGCGCTGGTGACCGTGAAAAGATCGTGGGTGGTGCCGCCGAGTTTCACTTTCAAGGGGCCGGAGCCGCTGATGTTTCCGGCGGTGAGGGTGCCGACGGTTGTATTGGTACCGGCGGTAAAGTTACCGCCGCTAAGAACGATGTCGCCATAAGTACCGGTGCCGGTCACTGTGGATCCGGTGTTGACCGTGACCGAACCGGCAACCGTGCCGCTGTTAACCAGGGTCTGGCCGCTGGCAGCACCGAAGCCACCGCTGGTGGTGACTTGCGTCACATCCAGGGTAGCGCCGCTGGCGATAGTAACCACTGGCGAACTGGGAATGTTGTTGTTAGTGGTGGTGCTGGCGAGCATCAACTTGCCCTGACTCACCGTGGTGTTGCCGGTGTAAGTGCTGGCGCCGCTGAGTTCCATCACGCCCGCGCCGGACTTGGTGACGGTCTGCACAGTGGTGTTGAAGGTCTTGAGGACTGAGGAAACGAGGAGGTCGACGCCCGGAGTGGGACCGCTGGTGACTGAGCCTGCGGCGACGTTAAAGCTGACCGGGTCTTGGATGGCGATGATACCAGCGCTGATGACGGCGGTGGTAGTGGTGGCGTTGGTGGTGACGTTGGCGGTGGAGTTGGCGGTGTCGTTACTGCCACGGAAGGAGAAGTGGCCGTTGACGTCGCCGGTGTTGGTGGGATCGCTGGTGAGCGTGCCGCCGGTGAAGGAGAGATCGGGGAGAGTCACGCGGTAGGCGAGGTTGGGGAGATCGGTGACGGTGCCGCCGTTGATGACGATGAGAAGAGGTTCATTGTTGCGGCCAGTGGCGGTGGGCACGAAGCCGAAGGAGTCGGCGCCGCCGCCGATGAGGGTACCGCTGGCGTTGACGATGGTGTTGCCCTGGCCAAGGCTGCTGTTACCGCCACCGCCTTTTACCTGGACGGAGCCGGCGTTGATGGTGACGCCGCCGGTATAGGCGGCGGTGGTGGCGGAGAGGACGAGTGAGCCTCCGCCGTTCTTATTGATGCTGTTGGTTCCGCCGCCGATGATGCCGCCGATGGTGAGGTTGCCGTTGTTGACGGTAATCGTTGGCGAAACAGTGAGAGTAACAGCGCCGGTGCCGAGACTGACATCATGGGTGCCGTCGGCAGCGCCGAGGAAGGAGAAGCTTCCGCCGATGGTCATGGGACGAGCGGTGGAAAGAATGACCGCACTGCCGCTGGTGTTGTCGATCGAGCCGCCGTTGACGGTGAACTGCCCGGTGCCCAATGCGGTGTTGTTGTTGATGTTAAGTGTGCCGCTGTTGAGGGTGAGGGTGTTGTTACTGATGGCATTCGCACCGGTGAGGGTAAGAGTCCCGCCGCCGACGACCACGCCGGAGGCGAAGGAATTGTTGGAGTTGCTAAGGGTGAGGTTGCCCGAGCCGCTGATGGAGAGGGTGCCGACGCTGCTGATGTTTCCGCCGGTGATGTTGTAGGTGCCGCCGGTGACGGTGACGTTACCCGGAGAAACCGTGGCGACGGAGATATTGACGGTGGGCCCGACGCCGGTGCCATCGAAAGTGACGTTGTCCTGATCGTAGAAGGCGGTGGAATTGCCGGTGACAGGGCCAGTGGCAATCCAGTTGGCAGTGGACTGGGTGTTGTCCCATTGGGTGGGGCTGACAGAGTCAGTGCCGGTCCAGACGAGGTTGCCCGGTCCGCCGCCGACATCGATGACGATGTTGTCGGGATTCGCGGTAAAGGCGGCCGTATCAATCGAGTAAGTGGCGCGGCCGACATTGGTCAGGAAACCCGGAGTGATATTCAACAGCGGGCTGGTGGAAGTAAGCACCGTGAAGGAGGAGCCGGTGACGGGGGTGAGTTGCGAGACGAGGATTTGTGAATTAGACAGGTTGCTGGCGCCGGAAAGGGTAATCGCGTCCGCGGTGTTGCCCGAGAATTTGAAATTGACGTTGCCGCTGTTGACGGTAAGCGAGGAAGCGGAAACCGAGCCGACCGTTGTGGCAGTGCCCGCGGTGAAGTTGCCGCCGTTCAGGGTAACGGCGCCATAGGTGCCCGTGCCTGTGATCGTGCTGCCCGAGCCGGTGACAGATCCGAGGACGATGCCGTTGTTGGTAATGTTTTGCGTGCTGGAGAGGATGAAGCCGCCGCCGCCGGTGACCTGGGTGACATCAAAAGTTTTGCCGGAGCTGACGTTGATGGCAGAGGAACTCGCGATGTTGTTGTTTGTGGCGGTGGAGAGAGCGAGGGTGCCGCCGTTGATCTGGGTCACGCCGGTGTAACCGTTGCTGCCGGAGAGGGTGGTGGTGCCGGAGCCGATCTGCTGGACGGTGCCGTTGCCGCCGATGGCGTTGGCGACGTTGAGGGCGGTGTCGCTGCGGTTGAATCTGAGAGTGGCATTGTCGGTGACAGCCCCGGTGCCGAGGGTACCGGTGTTGGAACCTGCGCCGACTTGGAGAATACCCGAGGAGATGGTGGTTTGGCCGTAGCCGTTGGTGCCGTCAAGGATGAGGGTGCCGGCGCCGTTCATGGTGAGACCTGCGCCGTTGATACCATCCCAAACGGGTGCTGCACCATCGACCGCACTGCTGCCTGTGCCGAGGTTCATGATGGTGGCGGTGTTGCCGGTGCCGGGCATGGTCACAACCTTGATGTTGACGCTCTTGCCCTGCGTATCGTTACCGCTTGCACCGATGGCGTTGCCGAACATGTTAATCGTGCCGCCCTGGAGCGAAAATGCGGTATTGTTGGTGACGTTACCCGTGTAGCCGCCAGGCGCTACAACGATCGGCCCATGAATGTTGGCGGTACCGCCGTTGATGATGAATGTGCAGGTTTGCTTGTTGCCGTCCGCACTGGTAAGGGTTTGATCCTGAAGAAAGAAAGAAGTGTTGACGTTCAAGATGCCGGTGCTGCTGGCGTTGGTGCCGAGTGTGAACGTTGCGGTAAGAAGGCCGTGGCTCTGAGTGGCCTCGCCGATGATCAGCGTCTGGGCATTAAACGTGCCGGTGTCGAAGTTGATGCTGCCGGTGTTGATGCCAGGGTTGTAATTGCTGTTGTTGTTGTTGGCGATCGTGACAATATTTGCATTAACAGTTGCATTATGGCCAGCAAGTGCCAGGGTGGAAGTCTGACTCGCGTTTCCAGATACAGTGTCGACACCTACACCAACATTGATGTTCGCACCGCTGGTGCCGGTGCCGCCATTGAGGCCGGCGATCGTCACAGACCCACCCGCGCCAGCGAAATCGAGCGTTCCATTGGGACCAGCGCCGATATTGATCGTCGTGGCCTGGAGCGTATTTGTGCCGGCGCCCAAATGCAACTTGCTCGTCCAGGGGATCGTCGTACCTGTTGTCGTGTTGGTAAAGCTGCCCACATTGATGGTAGCGACATTGATGCTGTTGCTGGTGTTGGCCAAGGTCAAGGTGGCGTTGGTTTGCTGGGTGGTGCCAATGTTTAACGCGCTGCTCGTGCCTGTCATATTGAAAACGCCCAGGCCGCTGAGGTCGACGGTAACGGTGTTGGTGGTGCCGCTGCCGGTGTTAGCGGTTCCGAGGGTGAAATTACCGCTGGTGGTGAGGATGGAGTTGGCGGAACCGGTGGCGTTGAAGAGGGTGGTGGTGTTAACGGTTCCCGCAGCCGCGCCAATCACGCTGACACCGGCGAGGCTGATGGTCTGGCCAGCGCCGATGGCGAGCGAGTCGGCAGTTGCGCCGTTGCTGTTGTCTGTCAAACCGGCGCTGAAAGTTGCGCCGTTGTTAAAGGCGAGTTTGCTGTTGCCGGCGCCACTGTAAGTGAGGCCCACGCCGGAAATGGTGAGGCCGGAAGCAAATGTTTCCACATTGCCGTTGGCGGATTGATCGGTAAGGGCGCCGGTGAGAGTGAGGGTGGTGGAGGCGCCGGGATTCATGGTGAAGGCGGCGGCGCCGCTACTGAAACTAAGGGCCGCAAAGGAAGCATTGACATCATCAGTCAGGTTGGCGGTCGCGCCGGTCGTGGAAGTGAAGACCAGGCTGTCGCCCACAACCGGAGTGGTGGTGCTCCAGTTGGCAGCCGAGTTCCAACTGCCGTCGCCTGCGACACCGGTCCAGGTTTCAGTGGCGGCATTGGCCAGAGGGGAGAACGCAGACGCAATCGGCAACACAGCCAACATTAAATATGCCGCGCGCGAAAGACGACGACCGGTGTTCATTGTCTTGAAGCCGACACGATTTGAGTTGCGAATGGTCACTGCACCCTCCTAAGAATAAAAGTTCTCGATCCTTCGACAAAATCACCCCAGAAAGAGGGGTGAAACTATATCCCGCCAGGGAAATAGATTAAAAGTAAATATTCAAAACATGCCTGCCACAGTTCCGCCAAGGAAAGTTGTATTAAGATTCTGCCTCAAGAAACTCATGTGTCAAGAATAAGAAAACGCTGAAGATTTACATATAAAATCCATAACTACTTCATTAACAGATATTTACTATCACAGATTATTTCCGAAGCACCATATATTTTTTTGTTTATTTTTCATTTTACGCCAAAACTGCTTTGCGTAAATGATGGGTAAAACAAGGCGAAAATCGCAGAGGCATTTCAAAATTAATGATTTGCGACAAGAATCGGCAAGCAAGTAAAAAGTCCTATAATATTCCACTGGCGACTGTGAAAACCTTGATTTCCCCGCTGTTGAAACAGGCGACAGAAGTCGAGTCCCATACATTAAATGTCTATTATCCAGCCCCAAAAAGTCAAATGTCTAAGGCATACTTGACTGGTAAGCTATTCCTTACGTATAGTAGCCACATGGTCACGACTCCCGATCACGAGCAAGAGGTCTTTGAAGCAATCAGTCATCCTGCCCGTCGCCGGATTCTCGATCTCCTCCTCGAAGCCGACCGCTCCGTTAACGCGATTGCCGGACATTTTGTGATGACTCGTCCGGCGGTCTCGCAGCACCTGCGCGTGTTGCTGGATGCCGGCCTCGTCACCGAGCAGCGGCATGGCCGCGAGCGCCGCTACCACTTCTTCCCCGAACGACTCGACCCCGTACGGGACTGGATCGCCCATTACGAACGATTCTGGGACGACCATCTTGAGCGTCTTCAGAAGCACCTATCCAAGAGGAGCAAAGAATGACCAAAACGATTCGCAGAGAGATTCTGATTCCGCAGCCTCGAGAACAAGTCTGGCGAGGCATCGCCGACAGCACCGCACTGGCCGACTGGATGTTCCCCAACGACTTCGAGCCGCGCGTCGGCCATCATTTCACGTTCCAGGTGCCGCCGAACCCGAAAGTAAACTTCGACGGCTTGACCGTGCGCTGCGAGGTACTCGAATGTGACCCCCCCACCCGCCTCGCCTTCTCCTGGGAAGCCGCCGGTCTCGTCGGCACCCAGGTCAGCTTCCAACTCGAGCCCAACGCCGAAGGAACCCGCCTCCTCTTCGAACACTCCGGCTTCGACGTCTCCCAGCCACACGGCAATCAGGCTTTCAAAGGCGCCGAGTACGGTTGGGCCAAAATGCTCGGCCAACTTCCCGCCGTCGTCACAAACCTTCGGAGCATCACGTCATGAACAAAACAAATCCCAAAGTCGACTTCTACTTCAAAAAAGCCAAACAGTGGCACGACGAATTCGCGGAACTAAGAAAGATCGCCCTCGACTCAGATCTCACCGAAGATCTAAAGTGGGGCTGCGCCTGCTACACATTCGACGAAAGCAACATCGTCCTCATCCACGGCTTCAAAGAACACTGCGCATTCCTGCTCTTCAAAGGCGTCCTCTTAAAAGACCCCAAGGGGATACTCATCCAACAAACCAAAAGCGTGCAGTCCGGTCGCCAGATCCGCTTCACCAACGTTCAAGAAATAACCAAACTCAAAACCACCCTGAAAGCCTACATCAACGAAGCCATCGAAGTCGAAAAAGCCGGCCTGAAAGTAACGCTCAATTACTCAGGCGGCATCATCGGCGTCGGAACCTCACTCACCGGCGTCACCGCCAATGGCGTCTTCGGCTCGCTCATCCTCGGCGCAAACAACAACCTCACCGCCTCCACTCTCAACATCGCCCTCAACAACGGCGGCGGCAACGTCGGCCAGGCCGTGCTCAAACTCGGCACCACCAACACCATCGCCGTCGACGCCATCAATGTCGGCCAGGGCAAAACCGGCACCACCGGTTCCCTCGGCTCCATCGTCTTCAACACCGGCCTCACAAGCCCCACCGTCACCATCCACGGCACCGCCGGACCAACCGCCCGCGTCAACTCATGGACCATCGCTGACTATTCCGAACTCGCGGCTTCCTCCAGCACCGGCCAAACTTCTTCCGTCGATCTCACCGCCGGCAGCGTTAACGCTCTCGTCAACACCCTGACCATCGGTATCGGCAAAGCGACCACCGGCTCCGGTACCACCACCGGCTCGCTCTCCTTCTCCGCCGGCACCATCGACGTCAACACGCTCCTGCTCGGCGTCCAAGGCACCTCCACCACCACCAACGCCAATGTCACCGCCACCATGAACGTCTCCGGCTCCGCCACGCTCAACATCAATACCGCCTTCACCCTCGGCACCAAGCCCGCAACCCCGCCCGCCACCGCCACCGTCACCGGCATCCTCAACGTCACCGGCGGCACCGTCACTTCCAATGTCGACATCCTCCGCGGCACCGGCACCGCCAACGTCACACTCAACGGCGGCACACTCGACCTCACCGGTCACAACCTCGGCGGCTCCGGCACCGCCACCATTTCCAACCTAAACCTTCAGTCCGGCACGCTCAAAAACGTCCTCCAATTCAACGCCGGCGCTAACCTCACCAAAACCACCGCCGGCTCGTTGACCATCGACGGCGTCAACACCTTCACCGGCAACGTCGCTGTCTCCGCGGGCACTCTCAATGTCATCGGCTCGCTCCCCGCCGCCGGCAATGTTTCCCTCGCCACCACCTCCACCCTCACCGGCGCAGGCAACGGCACCACCACCGGCGTTCTCGGCAACCTCACCATGGCCGCAGGATCCACCATCAGCCCCGGCACCACCCTCGGCGCTACCGGCACCCTCACCCTTTCCAGCCTCACCGTCAACGGCGGCGCATTCACTTTCGATCTCGGCACGGGCCTCGGCAATAACGACCGCATCAACGTCACCGGCACCACCACTTTCGCCGCCGCCAGCACCTTCAATGTTGGTGCCGCCACCACCGCCGGCGTCTACACTCTCCTCAACAGCACCGGCGCTCTCACCATCACCTCCACTCCTTCCCTTGTCGACACAGATCCCGGTTTCCAATACGTTCTCGATGTCAGTTCCAATCCTCACGCCATCCTTTTAGACGTGAACACTGTTGGCGCTATTCTCACCTGGAGCGGCGCTGCCGACCTCACCACCTGGAACAACACCAAGGCAAACTTCTTCAACGGCACCAACAATCAAGCCTTCTCCGGCATCAGCCCGGTCATCTTCGATGACACCGCTCCCGGCACCGCCACCAACGTCAACATCACCATTGCCGCCACTCCCGCCACCGTCACCATCAACGCCAACACCAACAATTATGTCCTCTCCGGCGCCGGCTCCATCACCGGCGGCGGAAACCTCACCAAAAATGGCACCTCCACTTTCACCATCGCCAACGCCAACACCTACACCGGCGACACCATTGTCAACAACGGCACTCTCGCCATCGCCGCCACGGGTTCCATCACCAGTTCCAATTTGACTGTCAATGGCGGCAACGTCACCGTCGCCTCCGGTGGCACAATCGCCACAAACACCACCCTCACCGACAACGGCGCGGTGACATTCAACGGTCCCGCCACCACCATCTTCGCCTTGAACGGCACCGGCTCGCTCACCTTGAACTCCACCATCCTGACCATCGCCGGCGGCGGAACCTTCTCCGGCAACCTCTCCGGCACCGGTGGCCCCCTCCTCACCGGCGGCACACTCCTCCTTTCCGGAACCACCAACACCTACTTCGGCACCACCACCATCAACGGCGGAACCCTCTCCGTCGCCGCTGACACCTCACTCGGCGACCTCTCCAGCAACATCTCTTTCGGCGGCGGCACCCTCACCGTCTCCGGCACCGCTGACACCTCCACCAACCGCTTGATCAACATCAACGCCGGCGGCGGCACCATCAATATCAGCAACGTCGCCAACACCTTCTCCGCCAACGGTGCCATCACCGGCGTAGGCGCACTCACCAAGACCGGCGCAGGAGCCCTTGTCCTCACCGTTTCCAACGGCTATCAGGGCGGCACCACTTTCGCCGCAGGTACTCTCTCCGTCAGCGACGACTCCTTCCTCGGCAACGCTTCCGGCGGACTCAACTTCACCGGCGGCACACTCATGGTCACCGGCACCACCTACACCACTACCGCCCGCACCATCACCCTCACCAGCGGCGTGGGCACCTTCAACATCTCTGACCCAGGCAACACCTTCACCATCTCCTCCGGCCTCACCGGACTCGGCGGCCTCGGCAAATCCGGCCCCGGCACCCTCGTCCTCAGCGGTGCAAACAGCTACGGCGGCACCACGGCCGTCAACGCCGGCACCCTCGTCGTCTCCGCCGGCAACATCGGCACCGGCGCTCTCACCCTCGGCAACACCGCTGCGGCAACCGCCGGCACGCTCGACCTCACCGGCGCTGCCGCCTCCGTCTCCGTCGCCAGCCTCACCTCCGCCGGAAACACCACCACGCCCAGCACCATCCTTCTCCACGCCGGCCAAACCCTCTCCGTCGCCGGCAACGTCATCGTCGGCGGTCTCACTGGCAACAACACCAACACCGCCCTCACCATCACTGGTGCCGCCGCCTCTTTCTCGGCGGGTTCTGGCACTCCGGGCCTCTTCATCGTCGGTAACCAGGCCAACGGCAACTCCCCCAATGTCTCCTCAGGTGTCCTCGATCTCTCCGCTGTCGGCACCGTCACCGTCAACTACGGCTCGGGCGCTTCCAGCATCCTCGGCATCGGCACCACCGCTGCAGGAGCCAACGCCAACGCCCCCTTCGCCTCACTCATCCTCGGCACCAACAACACCATCACCGTCGGCAACATCATCATGGGCCTCAATAACGGCGGTGGAAACACCGGCAACACCACCTTCCAACTCGGCCAAACCAACAACATCGGCACTGACAACATCGTCATCGGCTCCGGCAAATCACAGTCCGTCATCGCCGCACTCAACTTCAACCCCTCCCTCACCGCTCCCACCCTCACTCTCCACGGCACCGCCGGCCCCACCTCCCGCGTCAACTCCTTCGTTATCGCCGACGGATCCCAATACAACGCCAGCAGCCCCACCGCCACCAACAGCGTCGTCGACTTCTCCACCGGCACCGTCAATGCTCTGATCAACAACCTCACCCTCGCCGTCGGCAAAGCC
>Ga0206973_1121_pt1 | contig 17340 bp, 12 predicted proteins | sample Alteio_BWOrgHeat_83_FD_152927 | JGI IMG/M metagenome (GOLD analysis project Ga0206973, IMG submission 152927) | Enriched cells from forest soil in Barre Woods Harvard Forest LTER site, Petersham, Massachusetts, United States -... | ecosystem: Environmental > Terrestrial > Soil > Temperate forest >...
ACGAGCCAGGCGCCGCGGGCGGATGAGGGGCGGAGCGATAATTTGTATGAGTTGGAAATTGCGATGCGGCAGGTACTGGCGAATTCCAAGGAGTACATCGGGACGACGCCGGCGTGGCTGGTCGATCGGATCTTCCGCCACTTGCTGGTGGATTTGACGGGGAATACGCACCGCGCCGAGTTCTGCATTGATAAGTTGTATTCGCCGGATTCGAGCACAGGACGATTGGGTCTGGTGGAGTTCCGCGGATTTGAGATGCCGCCGCATCCGCAGATGTCATTGACGCAGCAGTTGTTGTTGCGGGCGCTGATCGCGCGGTTCTGGGAGCATCCTTATGAGGCTCCGCTGGTGCGGTGGGGCAATGAGTTGCATGATCGATTTATGTTGCCGCACTTTGTGTCGGAAGATTTCCGCGATGTGCTCAATGACACCGAGGAGATGGGGTTCCCGATCAAACACGAGTGGTTCGCCCCGCACTTTGAGTTTCGGTTTCCTATCGCGGGCATGCTCGATGTCCCGAATGCGGGCGGGATTCATTTGGAATTGCGGAATGCGATTGAACCGTGGTATGTGCTGGGCGAGGAGCCGGCGGGCGGGGGGACGGCGCGGTTTGTGGATTCATCGGTGGAGCGGATGCAGGTGAAGCTGCGCGGGCTCGTTAATTCGCGGCACATTGTGACAGTGAATGGTGTGGCGATTCCGCTGCATTCGACGGGGCGGGTTGGCGAATATGTGGCGGGCGTGCGGTATCGCGCGTGGCAGCCGCCGTCTTGTCTGCATCCGACCATTGGGGTGCATAGCCCGCTGACTTTCGACATTGTGGATTCGTGGAACAAGAAGTCAGTGGGCGGCTGCAAATATCATGTCTCACATCCGGGTGGACGGGCGCATGACAAGCTGCCGGTGAATGCGTTTGAGGCGGAAGGTCGGCGCGTGGCGCGGTTTTTCAAGTTCGGCCATACACCTGGAAAGGTCGAGGTCCGAGAAGTGGAGCGTTCCTTGGAGTTCCCGCTGACATTGGACCTAAGAAGGGTCTGATAAACGGGTGCGAGAAATTGTGGGTCGAACTGTCGAAGAATGGCTTGAGGGCCGATATGCTTAATGAAACAACAGTTATGTGAAACAGGAGCCCATGGACGCCACTGTCGGCACAACTCCTCCTTCTACCCCCCCAAATGGCCCCGCGCGGGAAGGACTCTGCAAGGCCTACGTGCCCTCGACCGCCGTCTTTGACGAGATGGAAGAGGGCGATGGCTCTGTGCGCCCGCACTGGCATATGTTTGTGAACCTGCTGGACGATCTGGGTCCGCAGGAATTGGAGCGGCGTTGGGCGACGGCCCGGCAACTCATTCACGACAACGGCGTCACTTATAATGTTTACGGCGATCCGGCGGGAATGGATCGGCCGTGGAATCTCGATGCGATTCCGTTTGTGCTGGGGGCGAGCGAGTGGAGTTGGATAGAAGGGGCGCTGGCGCAGCGGGCGCGGTTGTTGGATGCAATTTTGGCGGATGTGTATGGGCCGCAGCGGCTCGTGCGGGATGGATTGCTTGCGCCGGAGCTGGTGTTTGGTCACCGCGGATTCCTGCGGCCGATGCATGGCGTGCAGGTGCCGAACAATCGGTGGCTGCATTTTTATGCGGCGGATATTGGGCGTTCGGCGGATGGAATGCTGTGGGTGATTGGGGATCGCACGCAAGCGCCTTCGGGTGCGGGGTATGCATTGGAAAATCGGATCGTGGTGTCGCGGGCGCTGCCGGATGTGTTCCGCGATTGCCGGGTGCAGCGGTTGGCGACATTTTTCCGCACGCAGCGCGAGACGCTTAAGTCGCTGGCGCAGCACAATCGGGATAATCCCCGCATCGTGCTGCTCACGCCGGGGCCGTATAACGAAACGTATTTTGAGCATGCGTATCTGGCGCGGTATCTCGGTTATACGCTGGTAGAGAGCGGCGATCTGACGGTGCGAGATAACCATGTGTATTTGAAAACGCTGGGCGGGTTGCAGCAGGTGGATGTGATTCTGCGGCGGCAGGATGATGATTTTTGTGATCAGTTGGAGCTTCGCAGCGATTCAAGTTTGGGTGTGCCGGGGTTGGTGCAGGCGATTCATTCCGGAAATGTGGCTGTGGCCAATGCGCTGGGATCGGGGATGCTTGAGACGCCGGCGTTGATGATGTTTCTGCCGCGTTTGTGCAAGCATTTGCTGGGGGAGGATCTGAAGATTTCGTCAGTGGGTGCGTATTGGTGCGGTGATCCGATTGCGTGCCAGCATGTGATTGCCAACCTGCAGAAGATGGTGATTAAGCCGACGTTTCCGGGGATGGGGAGCGAGGCGGTTTTTGGACAGACGCTCTCGAGCAATGCGCTGCAGCATTTGCGAGCGCGGATCATGGCGTCGCCGCGGGATTTTGTGGGCGAGGAACAGATCACGCTTTCGACGGCGCCGGTGCTGGTGAATGGGCATGTGGAACCGCGGCATCTGGTGCTGCGTTCGCACCTGGTGGCGACGCCGGATGGCTCGGGTGCGGATGGTTACGCCGTGATGCCGGGGGGATTGACGCGGTTCTCGGCATCGGCAGATTCGATGATCGTGTCGATGCAGAAGGGCGGCGGATCGAAGGACACGTGGGTGCTTTCGGGCGGGCCGGTGGATAGTTTTTCGCTGCTGGCGCCGGTGGGCCAGGCGATTGAGATTTCGCGTGCAGGCGGCGATTTGCCTTCGCGCGTCGCGGATAATTTGTACTGGCTGGGGCGATATGTGGAGCGGGCGGAAGATGTGGCGCGGCTAGCGCGCGGCATTACCGTGCGGCTCACAGACCAGAATTTTGAGAGCAGCCCGGAGTTGAATTTGCTGCTCTCGGCGCTGATTCGCCACGAAGACCAGGAAGAGCCCGCGGGAGAGGCGGCGGCGCACAAGCATTCGGAAGAGAAACTCGCACAGATTCTTCTCGACAAGGATTATCCGACGGGGTTGCAGAACACGCTGGGGTCGATTTATCGGATTGCTTCGCTCGTGCGTGATCGGATTTCGATCGATACGTGGCGGATCATCAATCGCTTTGATCAGGATTTCCCGGCGTCGTCTGGGGATATTGTGAAGCTGAATGAAACGCTGCCCGCGCTGGATCGCTTGATCATTACGTTTGCAGCGTTCGGCGGGTTGGCGATGGAGTCGATGACGCGCGGGTTTGCGTGGCGGTTCATGGACATGGGCCGCCGGATCGAACGGGCGCTTGCGACGGCGACGCTGCTGCGTGGGACGCTGGTGCCGATTGTGGAGCGGGAATCACCGCTGCTGGAGGCGGTTTTGGAAATTGCGGATTCGGCGATGACCTATCGGCGGCGGTATATGACGACGCTGCAGGTCGCGCCGGTGCTCGACTTGCTGCTGGCGGATGAGACAAATCCGCGGTCCGTCGCGTTTCAGTTGGCGCGGCTGATGGAGCATGTGGAAGCGTTGCCGCGAGCGGGAGGGGCGGCGCGGCGTTCGCCGGAGGAACGGATTCTGCTGCGTTGTCTGACAAGTTTGCGGCTGGCCGATCTTGTGGCGGAGAGTCAGCCATCGGAAGATGCGGAAGAGGCTCGCCGCGCCAAGCTCGATGAAACGCTCAGCACGTTGATTGCTGATCTTTACAAGTTGTCAGATACATTAAGCCAGAGTTATTTGAGTCATGCGATTGCGAGTCGGCAGTTGGCAGCGGCGGTTCCGGAGTCGGACGAATTTCCTCATTCCTAAGGCGTGGCAGCGAAAAGATCATGGCGACCTATCAAATTCATCATCTCACGCGGTACTCGTATGAGGAACCGGTGTCCGTGTGCCATAATTTGGCGCATCTGTTGCCTCGCGACTCCGCGCGGCATGTGTGGTATTCGTCGGATGTGGAAATTGCGCCGATGCCGGCGCTACGTGCGGAGCGGCGGGATTATTTTGGCAATCGGATGACATTTTTTGCGATGCAGGAACCGCACCGTGAGTTGAACGTGCTATCGCGCGGGCATGTGGATGTTGCCCCCGCGCCGCCGATACCGCTGTTTTCTTCGTTGCCGTGGGAACAAGTGCGTGACCGGATCAGTGATGCGGCGATGGTGCGGTCGAATTCCGAATTTCTCGATGCGTTTCAGTATGTCTTCCGTTCGCCTTATGTGCAGTGGAACGGCGACATCGCGGCGTATGCGGCGGAGTCCTTTACGCCGGGGCGGCCGACGATTGATGCGGTGCTAGATCTGACCGCGCGAATTCACGAAGATTTTTTGTATGATCCGAAATCGACGACGGTGACGACGACGCTGCCGGAGATCATGAAAGCGCGGGCGGGGGTCTGTCAGGATTTTGCGCATTTTGAGGTGGGGTGTTTGCGGGCGATGGGTTTGCCGGCACGGTATGTGTCGGGATATTTGCTCACGACGCCGCCGCCGGGGACGCCGCGGTTGGTGGGAGCAGATGCGTCACATGCGTGGGCGTCGGTGTATGTGCCAGACACGGGTTGGCTGGATGTGGACCCGACGAACAATCTTTTGCCGTCGGACAAGCATATTACCTTGGCGTGGGGGAGAGATTTTGGGGATGTTTCGCCCCTGCGCGGTGTGATTTTGGGGGGTGGAAGGCACAAAATAGATGTGTCCGTGGACGTCACGCCGGTCGGATGATCTGCGTCCAAATTAACACTTTGCTGCAATTGAATCGTGCATCTGCCCATGTTTTAAGCAACAATAGTGGGGTGTGGGTGCAGTTCTGTTGAAATAACGCGGATTGGTCGTGCGGCATTGCCTTTGCAATGTGAAAAGCGATCAGCAAAATGAAGCGGCAGGACGAGGCTTAAATAACTTCCAACGAAAGGCCAACCGAGGGTGGATTTTACCAATTACAAGACCGACGGCTTCTACGACGAACTGCTTGAAGAGAGCGGTCATGCGCGCGCGGGTGCGGCGCATGTGGTGAAGCGTATTTCCGAAATGCCATTCGATGAGCTTCTGCAGCGTCAGCGTGCGGCGGAGGCGGCGCTGCTGCAGATGGGGATCACGTTTGCGGTGTATGGGGACAAGTCCGGGACGGAGAAGATTTTTCCGTTTGATATTATTCCGCGGATCATTGAAGCGAAGGATTGGGCGTACCTGGAGAAGGGGCTCAAGCAGCGGATTCACGCGCTGAATCTGTTTATCACCGATGTTTACAATGATGGAAAAATTCTCAAGGACAAGGTGATTCCGGCTGATTTGATCAAGACGGCCAAGACGTATCGGCCGCAGTTGGAGGGGTTCACGCCGCCGCGAGGAATTTGGGCGCATGTGACGGGGACGGATCTGGTGCGGGATTCGGATGGGCAGTTTTATGTGCTTGAAGACAACATGCGGTGTCCGTCCGGGGTGTCGTATGTGCTGGAGAATCGGCATGTGCTCAAGCGGACGTTCCCATTGGCGTTTGCGGCGGGGCATGTGCGGCCGGTGGATGAATATCCGAATCGGTTGCTTGAGACGCTGCAGTATTTAGCGCCGGATACGCTGGCGAGTCCGCGGGTTGTGACGCTTACGCCGGGGGTTTATAACTCGGCTTATTTTGAGCATTCGTTTTTGAGTCAGCAGATGGGGATTCCGCTGGTGGAGGGGCCGGACCTGGTGGTCAAAGATGGTTACGTAATGATGCGGACGACCAAAGGGTATGAGCGGGCGGATGTGATTTATCGCCGGGTGGATGACGATTTTCTGGACCCGAAGGTGTTTCGCGAGGATTCGCTGCTCGGTGTGCCGGGGATTATGGAAGTGTACAAGGCGGGGCGGGTGGCGCTGGCGAATGCACCGGGCGGGGGGATTGCGGATGACAAGGCGGTGTATGCGTACGTGCCGAAGATCATCAAATATTATCTCGGCGAGGAGGCAATTCTGCCGAACGTGCCGACGTTTGTTTGCGATGAGGAGAAGGACTGCAAACATGTGATCGAGAACATTGAGAAGATGGTGGTGAAGGCGGCGAACGAATCGGGCGGGTATGGGATGCTGGTGGGGCCGCACTCTTCGAAGGAACAGTGCGATGAGTTTCGCTTGAAGGTGGCGCAAAATCCGCGGAATTATATTGCTCAGCCGATGGTGGCGCTGTCACGTGCGCCGGTGATTGTGGATGATCATTTTGAGGGGCGGCATGTGGATCTGCGGCCGTATGTTTTATATGGCAAGGACATTTATGTGTTGCCGGGCGGGCTGACGCGGGTGGCGCTGAAGAAGGGATCGGTTGTGGTGAATTCTTCGCAGGGCGGCGGGTCGAAGGACACGTGGGTGCTGGGCGGGCCGTCGTCGAACGGTAAACCGACGGATGTAGATGCGGGGAAACACTGATGTTGAGCCGGGTTGCCAGCGCCATTTATTGGATGAACCGATATGTCGAGCGTGCGGAGAACGTGGCGCGGTTTGTGCATGTGAATCTGCATCTGGAACTGGATTTGCCAATTTTAGAGGGTGCGGTCGGGAGCCAATGGCAGCCGCTGATCTGGACGACGGGGGATGAGAAGGAGTTTGAGAAACGGTATGCGGAGAAGGGCGGGGTGACGCGGGAAAACGTGATTCACTTTTTGACGTTTGATACGGAGAATCCGAATTCGATTGCTTCGTGCGTGAAGTCGGCGCGGGAAAATGCGCGGTCGATCCGCGAGGTGATTTCGTCGGAGATGTGGTTCACGCTGAATCGCTTTTACCTGATGGTGCGCGATCCGCTGGCCAAGAGCACTGCGGCGAATGATCCGCATACGTTTTATACCGATGTGAAGACGGCTTGTGCGCTGTTTATCGGCGAGACGATGTCGACGATGTCGCATGGGGAGGGGTGGCATTTTGGGCGCATCGGGCGGTTGCTGGAGCGCGCGGATAAGACGTCGCGCATTTTGGATGTGAAGTATTACATATTGCTGCCGCGCGTGGAGTATGTGGGGATGCCGCTGGATACGATTCAGTGGGTGGCGCTGCTCAAGTCGGCGTCGGCGTTTGAGATGTATCGCAAGCGGTTCAGCATTATCACGCCCAAGCAGGTGTCGGCGTTTCTGCTGCTGGATCGTGAGTTTCCGCGGGCGGCGTTACACTGTATTAATGACGCGGAGGAGAGTTTGCGCTCCATTACTGGAAGCACTGAAAACACCTATTCCAACCCGGCTGAGCAGCTTCTCGGTCGCTTGCTTGCGGACCTGAACTACGCGCAGATCGATGAGATCATCAAGGTCGGTTTGCACGAGTACATTGATAATCTGCAGAGCCGCATCAATCAGACGGACGATGCGATCTACCGGACGTTCTTTGAGGTTCGCCCCGCCACGAGCCAATCGCAGTCGCAGGGTTAGAGCGGTTTGCGGATTTGCGGCGGGTTTTCCGAGAGGGGGGGCGAGAATATCATTTTGGGGGTTGTGTGCGCGCGACGATGACATTCTCGCGGTTAATAATGCAAAAATGAGGGTGGGGTGGAGCGGTTTACGAGTTTTTGGTGCGAAGATTGCCCAATTTGACCTCCGCAAATCCCCCAGCCCCCCTTGGTATGGCAGATGGATCAGTGCCATGCGAATCACAAAATGCTCTAAAAAAAGACCCGCATTTTCATGCGGGTCTTTCGATCAAATCATTTTTTTGTGGGGAGTATTAAGCCGAAGCGTGTTGGGGATTTTTGCGGCCCATGTCGGTGATGAAGCGGTAGTGCGAAGCCACTGCGCCGAAGAACGAACGATGCGCCGCGTACTTCACGCCAAAATCGTCACAGGCCTTTTCCACGACTTTTGCCAGCGCCGGATAATGGACGTGGCTGATTTTGTGGAAGAGGTGATGTTCGATCTGGAAATTCAATCCGCCGAGGAACCAGGAGAGCACGGGGTTGCCGCGGGAGAAATCGACGGTGGTTTGCACCTGGTGGACAGCCCATTCGGTCTGCATGCGGTCCGGGCCTTCTTCCTGTTCGACAGCCTTGGGAAACTCTGCTTCCTCAACGCAGTGGGCAAGTTGGAAGACGACGCTGAGGACGACGCCGCTGACGAATGCCGCGATCGCATACACCAGCAGGACTGACCAGACGGAATGGAACATGATCGGCACGACAAAAGCCATGGAGAAGAAGATCACTTTGCCGCCGATGAAGACGAGGAGATTTTTGCCCTTGGGGCGGGGGATTTTGCGATCACCGATGCGTCCGCGATAGAGCTGGTAGAAGTCGTCAAAGAGGTGCCACTTGATGGCGAGGAATCCGTAGAGGACCCAGAGATAAATGCCCTGGAGGTTATGGAACCAATAATGGGGCTGGTGGGGGGAGAGGCGGGCGAGCATGCCGAGGTCGATGTCGTCGTCGTGGCCGGCGATGTTGGTGTAGGTGTGGTGGATGGAGTTGTGTTTCCAGTCCCAGAGGTAGGAGCTGCCGCCCATGAGGTCGAGGGTGAGGGCCATCATTTTGTTGATCCACTGATGCTCGGAGTAGCCTTTGTGGGAGCCGTCGTGCTGGATGTTGAAACCGATTGCGGCGAGTCCGAGTCCCATGACGATGGCGAGTGGGAGAACGGTGTACCAGCTTGTCGCCGCGAAGAGGAGCAGGAAATAAGCGCCGAAGAACCACACCATGATGGTGGCGGTTTTGAAATACATGCCGGGGCAGTCACGACGACGGCGACCGGTGGATTCAAAATAAGCATCCACACGGGTGCGAAGTTCACGTAAAAATTTATCCGAGGTTTTGAATTTTGGTGCGGAGAATGTTTCGTCCTGCGTCCCTGCCGATGACGACATAAAACTACCTCTTCCTGTGTTCCGCCAGACAACCGAAGCGGCAACACTCAAACGGCCAGCTTCCATTCATACCTAAAGCGATGCAATATCTTATCCACTCGTCACCTTTTCTCCCACTACATCACTAAAACTTAATAAGTTCTTCGTTTCCGGATAAGATGGGATTCCCTTGACACGTAGCGCTTCTCGTTCGTATCTTGACTCGCTTCGCTTTTTTGGAATCGTTGCAAAAGGGTTGATTTGGCTGTGGATATCCCGATAGAAGAGCCGATTTTCGACAAAGCCCGCGCCCTAATCGAGGCATTGGGCTACATTCAACGCTTTAATGAGCGGATCGTCGTGGTCAAACTCGGCGGCTCGTTTATGGATAATGACGATGAATTCCGCCAGGTTTTGACGGATATCGTGTTTATGCACGCGGTGGGAATGCGGCCGATCGTGGTCCATGGCGGGGGCAAGGCGATCACGGATGCGATGAAAAAGGCGGGGTTGCAGGCCCAGTTTGTGCAGGGGCGGAGGTATACCGATGAGCGTACGCTGGCGATTGCGGAGCATGTGCTGTGCAATGACATTAATGGGTTCATCGTTAACACGATTAACGTGCTGGGCGGGAAGGCGATGCCGCTGACGAGTTTGACCTCGACAGCGCTGTTTGCGGAGAAGATGTACCTGGCGGGGGAGGATGGCGGGAAGATTGATATTGGGCAGGTGGGGCAGGTGACGTGGGTGAACGCACCACTGCTCAAGGCCCTTGCTGAGGCGGACTTTATTCCGGTGATCGCCCCGATCGCGCGCGATGGGGCGGGTGAGAAGCTCAATGTGAATGCAGACACTGCCGCGGGCCACGTCGCCGCAGCCACAAAGGCGGACAAGCTCGTGCTCGTTTCCGATACCCATGGCATCCGTGAGAAGAAGGATGACCCCTCCTCGCTCCTGCGTTCCATCACCAAGGCCCACATCCAGAAACTTATCGCCAACAAAGAGATCGGCGAGGGCATGCTTCCCAAGGTCGAATCCTGCATCATCGCCCTCGACGCCGGCGTGAAGAAGGCCCACATCATTGATGGCCGCTTTCCGCATGCCCTTCTTCTTGAGATTTATTCCGATCAGGGTGTCGGCACAGAGATTCTCCTCGGTTAAACTTACACATGGTTGCCGCCCTGTCTGACATGATGGAATCACTCATGGCCAAATTTGATTTTGTTTCGCTTTCTGAAACTCCCGCGGAAACGCTCCGTCACATCCTCGATGTTGCGATTCGTCTGAAAAAGCAACACAAGAGCACCGGCCTGAATGACCAGCTCGCGCGCGGAAAAGTTCTCGCCTGCATTTTTGAGAAACCGTCGTTGCGCACCCGCGTCTCTTTTGAAGCCGCGATGAATCACCTCGGCGGCAGCGCCATCTATATTTCGCCCAATGAAATCGGGCTGGGTACGCGGGAATCCACGCCGGATGTGGCGCGGGTTCTTGCCGGCATGGTCGACGGCATCATGGCCCGCGTCTTCGAGCATCAGAAGCTCAAAGACCTTGCTGCATACGCCAGCGTGCCGGTGATCAACGGGCTTTCCGATTATTCCCATCCGTGTCAGGCGATGGCCGATCTCATGACGGCAGAAGAACATTTTGGAAAACTTGAAGGGCTTACGCTCGCCTACATCGGCGACGGCAACAACGTCGCCCGCTCGCTCATGGTCGCCTGCGCCAAGTTCAATATGAAATTCCGCATCTCCACGCCGCCGGGTTACGAACTCGAAGATGACCTGATCACGCGCATCATGCGGCAGGTGCCGAATCTTGATTTCGCTTCCGCACATGATCCGCGCGATGTCGTGCATGACGCGGACATTCTCTACACGGACACATGGGTCAGCATGGGCCAGGAAGCGGAGAAGGCCAAGCGGCTTCCGATTTTCGAGCCATATCAAATCAACGCGGCGCTGCTCAAAGCCGCTCCGGCTTCGGCGATTGTCATGCACTGTTTGCCCGCGTATCGCAATGTGGAGATCACCGACGAAGTCATTGACGGCCCGCAATCGGTCGTCTGGGCCGAAGCGCACAACCGCCTGCATTTTCAAAAAGGCCTCCTCGCGGTCTGCATGTGCGGAGCGTAAATCGCTGCTTAGGTAGCCTCAGGTTCGCCATGTTATAAAAAAAATCGCAAGGTCGACGGCGATGCTGAATATTGTGAATTCCACAACAATTGCAACGATACTGAAGAACGCGGAAGACGCTTATTTTTCAGGCCGAATCGATGAATCCGAAAGATTATTCCGGCAGGTGCATGCTAACTTTCCGGCGAGCGCCGAGGCACTGCGTGGATTAGGCCTTGTCGCCGGAATTCGCGGTGACACCTCTGGGGCCATGCGGCTCATGCGCGAATCAATCAACGCCGATCCCACATTTCCTGAAGGTTACAACGGGCTTGGAAATCTGCTCAACACCGCAGGGCAGATTGAAGAAGCAACGCAAATGTTTCGCCGCGCCATTGAACTGCGCCCCACCTATTTCCAGGCGTTCAACAACCTCGGCAATTCTCTTCGAGAGGCCGGCCGAATCGAGGAGTCCGTCGCGGCTTACCGGCAAGCGCTAAAACTTAATCCCAGCCATACAATGATCGCCAGCAATTTGCTTTACACCTCCCAATTCCTGGCCGACCGAGATGAACAGGCACTTTTCGCCGAGCACAAACGGTGGAATCAAAACTATGCCGCAGCGCTTGGTTCGCAACGGATAACCGCATGGCCGAATGAACCGCTCAGTGAACGACGGCTGCGGATTGGTTATGTCTCTCCGGATTTCCGCACTCATTCCGTTGCCTATTTCATTGAGAATATTATTGAGCACCACGACCGCTCGCAGACGGAAATCTATTGCTACGCCGACGAACATATTCGTGACAAAACCAGCGAATCGCTTCAAAGCAAATCCGATCACTGGCGAACCATTACCGGAATTTCCGATGCCCAGGTGGTCGAAATGATCCGCGCTGACCGCATCGACATCCTCGTTGATCTCGCCGGCCACACCGCCCTCAATCGCCTGATGATTTTTTCGCATCATCCCGCGCCGGTGCAGGTGACCTATCTCGGTTATCCCGACACCACCGGCATCGACGCCATCGAATACCGTTTGACCGATTCCTTCGCTGATCCCATTGGCACAACCGAAATGTTTCACACCGAAGAGCTGGTCCGTCTACCAGGATCATTTCTCTGCTACCGTCCCCCTGAAATGTCAGTCCCGGTAAGAATCTCTCCCTCGCAACTCGGCGCCGTCGCCTTCGGGGGCTTCAACGCCCTCGCAAAATGCAATCCGCGTGTAATCTCCCTCTGGTCAAAAATCCTGCTTCAAGTTCCCGGCTCGCGATTCCTCATGAAGTCCCTCGGGCTCCGCGATCTTGCCGTGCAAAAAAGAATTGCAGAAATGTTTATCGCAAATGGTATCACCCCCGACCGCCTCGATCTCCGCGGAAGCACCGTTTCGCTGCACGATCACTTTTCCACGTACAACCAGGTCGACATCGCCCTCGACACATTCCCCTACAACGGCGCCACGACCACCTGCGAAGCCCTGTGGATGGGCGTCCCCGTCATCACGCTCGCGGGAAAATCCTCCCTCCAGCGCGTCGGTGTTAGTCTGCTTCACGCCGTCGGCGGCGAAATGACCGGCCTCATCGCCAATGATGAGCAACAATATCTGCGCATCGCCTGCGACCTCGCAAACAACCCCGCACACCTCAACGCCCTGCGAACCAATCTTCGCACGCAGATGCAACATTCCTCCCTCATGAACGGCAAATCCTTCACCCTCGGCCTCAAAAACGCCTACCGCACAATGTGGCAACGCTGGTGTCAGAAAAATCCTGGACCGCGTCCTCAGCCCTGACGCACCATTCCCATTTTCCCGCTACACTATCTGAATTCACAAGGAGTGATCATGCCCAAAGCCGTTAAACGTCACGATGGCCGCGCCCCTGATGAGCTGCGCAAAATAAAAATCGAACGCAACTTCACCAAGCACGCCGGTGGAAGCGTGCTGATTTCCTCGGGCGAAACCCGCGTCCTCTGCACCGCCATCCTCGACAAAGATCTCCCCCCCTGGCTCAAAGCCAAAGGCCCCGGCGCAGGCGGCTGGCTGACTGCTGAATACGGCATGCTCCCTTCCTCCACGACCACCCGCAAACGGCGCGACTCTGGGAAACCCGATGGCCGCTCCGTCGAAATTCAGCGCCTCATCGGCCGGGCTTTGCGCTCCTGCCTCGACCTTAAACAAATGGATGGTCTCTCTCTCTTTGTCGATTGCGATGTGCTTCAGGCCGACGGCGGAACGCGCACCGCCGCTATCACCGGCGCGTGGGTCGCCATCGCCGACGCCATCGCGAAAGCTAAAAAGACCGGCGCTCTGCCCAAGGACGCCAAAGTCCTCACCAGCCAACTGGCCGCGGTCAGCGTCGGCATTGTGAATGGCACCCCCGTTCTTGATCTCGATTACGTTGAAGATGTCGAAGCCCACGTCGACATGAACGTCGCCATGCTCTCCGATGACACCTTTGTCGAAGTGCAGGGCACGGGCGAACATGCCACTTTTTCAGGCAAAGAACTGCAAAAAATGCTCGCCCTGGCCATCAGCGGCATCCAAAAACTCCACAAAGCCCAACGCAGCGCCCTGGGTAAATAAACCGATTATTTGCCTTTGGCGAAGATGGCGATAAAGTCTGGTAAGGATATTGTGTCTATTCGTCGATAATAACGGATAGCCGATTGCGTTGTCGTTTGCGTTAAGGGTTCGAGGTTTTTTGTGTCAATTGTCGCCGCCAATCAAGCCCTTCGACTTCCGCGCGGCGCAAAGGCACCCTCCCCGCAACTTCCCCGCAAAGCCAAACGCGTCTGGTCGCATTTTCTGCATCAGGCCGCTTTGCGTTTTCAATTCGCCACCTCCTGGGTCAGCCGCGGTCTTGGGCTTATCCAACCGCGCTCGCTCAACCCCGCTCTGCTCGAACACGGGCTCACCCTCGTGCTTCCAGGCATCGAATCAGAATCGATCTTCACCTACGGCATGTGCGATGGCCTCTTCGAAGGCGGCGTGCCCGGCGCCATCCGCGTTTTTAACTGGGGTCTCCCCTTTCCCGGCGGCTACCTCGCCAATCTCACGCGCATCGATCGCAACCGCCGCCGCGCTAAAGATCTTGCCGCGGAGATTGTGACGTATCAGAAAAACTATCCGGGCCGTCCGGTGCATTTGGTCGCTCAGTCCGGTGGTGCGGGCGTCGCGGTGTTCGCCGCCGAAGCGCTGCCCGACGGCGTGACGATCGATGGTATCGTCCTGCTCAGCGGCGCACTCTCCCCCACCTACAACCTCACCCGCGCTTTGCAAAAAACCCGCAAAGGCATTCTCAACAGCCATTCCCACAAAGATATTTTCGTGCTGAAACTCGGCACGCGCTGCTTCGGCACGATCGACCGCCGCTTCACCCACGCCGCCGGCTGCTCCGGTTTCGAACTCCCCGAGAACCTCTCCGCCGAGCACCAAAAACTCTACGCCGAAAAACTCTGCCAGCTTCCCTGGCGGGAGGAAATAGGACACCAAACCCACAACTGGGGCGGCCACCTCTCCTCCGGCAACGAAGCCTACCTCGCCAAACACATCGCCCCATGGGTCAAATCCGGCTGATCGATCCCACCTTGCGACGCAGCAGCAACCCCACGCTCCCTACAGCTAGAATTCCCAGCGAAGCGGGCTCGGGTACGTTATCTGTATTAATGATAGAACTGATCGGAGAGACTGTTCCGAAATTATCTATCGCAACGCCTTTGAAGGTAATGGGGATGCCGGTGATGAAACCATCTTCCAAAGTGCCGGTCCCGGAAATCGGAGTGATGACAAAAGCGATATCGAGGGAACTTGTTTGGTCGGCTATGTTTATAGTCGCAGCCAAGGTCATCAGCGAGCCAACACCATAATCGACGCCATTTTTTGTCGCAGTATATGCCACGTCGGTTTCCGGGCTGGCGTTATAACCATCGACTTGATTGGTGTGACCGGCGGGGAGATTGGCGAGGTTGTTGTTTTCGAACAAGTTCTGGATGCTGGCGTATGAGTTCCCTGAAGGAATCGCATTGTACCAGTAGCTGTCATCCGGATTGGTGGTGGGATCGGTGGGGTCCACTTCAACATCTTCGCCACCAATGCTGGTCGGCGGCCCCAGCACTTCAGCCCCAGAGGACTTTTTGCTGATCCACTTCTGCTCGATCGGGCCGGAGATGCCGACTGTGCCGGTAACGCCGTTGGCGACAGCAATGGCCGCATTGGCGAAGTCGAACCCCGCAACAGTTTCGCCTTGAATGCTGGCAACGAGGCTGATCTGAATGCCGATCCATCCGTTGGAGGTCAGCGTTGCATCTAAAGGAATGAAGGTGGCGACCGCATTAATTGTCGCATGTGCTTTTGTCGCCAGCGACAATGCCAAAGCGATCGCCGCTAAATGAGTCCACGATTTTTTCGTTGTTATTTTTTCCACCTTCATGTCTCCTTCTTTCCCGTTGCGAAATGGATGGATCATGCGCAAATAACATTTGCCTGGATTGACAGTTCGCTGTCCATCCAAACTCTCTCCCGCACTACTATTTTTGCAAATAGTTCAATAGGACGAATTGCCATCGTATCTTAGGCTGAGCACCATTTTATTCTTATGAGATCAACAAAGTCCAGTCTATTTTACGGTGGCTGTACGCTATTTAGTGCATTTCCCCTATAATTCACACCCGTTGTGCCAACTCGCCGAGAGTAGCCGTACATGCACGCCATCAACATTTCCAAAACGCTTCAGCAGGCAATTCAGCTTCACCAAGCCGGCCGCCTGCAACAAGCCGAACAACTATACCGCCAGATCCTCGCTTCCCAACCCAACAACGCCGACGCGCTCTGCTACCTCGGTGCCATCGCCATCGACGTAAATCAATTCGACGCAGCCATCCAACTCCTTTCTCGAGCGTTGGCCGTCAACCCCAATTTTCCTGTCGCACGCTTCAATCTCGGCAACGCCTTTCTCCGCAAGTCCGACTTCCCAAATGCCATCAGCAATTTCCAGCAGGCTCTCGCCATGAAATCCGATTTCGTCGATGCTTACTTCGGGCTCGGCACGGCGTTGCTGTCTTCTGGAAAAACCGACGAAACGTTTCCCCCCCTTCAGCGTGCTCTGGCCCTTCGCCCAAACTTTCCCGCTGCTTCCCGCGCCATCGCCGAAGCCCATCGCAGAAAAGGCGAAGTCGATCTTGCGGTCGCCGTCCTTCGCCAGGCCATCGTCGCCTCTGGTCCTGCGCCCTCCACTCCGTCCGCCCGCATCGCCCTTGCCGAAGCATTCAACATGCTCGCCGGCCTCCTCAAAGACAAAGGGCTTCTCGATGAATCGATCACCTATTTCCGCACCGCAATTGAGCTGAACCCCAACTTCCCCGTTGCCCACAGCAATCTCGTCTACACCCTTTATTTCCACCCCGCTTACGACTCCCAAACCATCTTGCGCGAAAATGTTCTCTGGAATGATCTCCACGCCGCTCCTCTCGCCACCAACATTCCTCCGCACGCCAACAGTCCCGAGCTGGATCGTCCCCTGCGGATCGGTTACGTCTCGCCGGACTTCCGCTCCCACGCCGTCGGCCGCTTCATTCTTCCTCTCCTCGCCAACCACGATAAAAATAATTATCAAATCTTCTGCTACTCCAGTGTTCCTCATCCCGACGCCCTCACCGCGCAGATGAAAACTTACGCCACCACTTGGCGCGACGTTGCCCCCCTCTCCCACGCCAAGCTCGCCGACCTTATCCGCCAGGATCAGATCGATATTCTCGTCGATCTCACCATGCACATGAACCAGGGTCGTCTCCTCACTTTCGCCCAAAAGCCCGCTCCCGTTCAAGTCGCCTATCTTGCCTATGTCGGCACTACCGGCCTCGCCGCCATGGACTACCGCATCTCCGACCCCTACCTCGACCCGCCCGGCGCAAATGAACCCTACACCGAAAAAACCATCCGTTTGCCTGACACCTACTGGTGTTATGAACCCGTTCCTGAAACACCTCCCCTTTCCCCGGTTCCAGCCCTCACTTCCAACCACATTACCTTCGGTTCCCTCAACAATTTCTGCAAAATAACCGATCTCACCCTCAACACCTGGGCCAACATCCTCGCCTGCGTTCCAAACTCTCGCCTCCTCCTAAGCTGCCCCACCGGCGACCATCTCGCCCATGTGCTTGCCGTCTTCGCCGGCCACCAAATCCTTCCCGAGCGCATCGACTTCGTCCCGCCCATGTCCACCGCCGACTACTTCAAACTTTATGAAAAAATCGACATCGCTCTCGACCCCTTCCCCTACGGTGGCGGCACCACCACTTGCGATGCCATTTGGATGGGCGTCCCCGTTATTACTTTCCGCGGCCCTGCTGCCGTTGGCCGCGGTACCGTGAGCATCCTCTCCAATTTACATCTGCCGGAATTGATTGCTGAGAGTTTCGATCAATATGTTGCCATCGCCATCGCTTTGGCGGGTGACATCTCCCGAGTCATTCGGCTTCGCTCTTCCCTCCGCTCCACGATGCAAAA
>Ga0206973_1126_pt1 | contig 17221 bp, 16 predicted proteins | sample Alteio_BWOrgHeat_83_FD_152927 | JGI IMG/M metagenome (GOLD analysis project Ga0206973, IMG submission 152927) | Enriched cells from forest soil in Barre Woods Harvard Forest LTER site, Petersham, Massachusetts, United States -... | ecosystem: Environmental > Terrestrial > Soil > Temperate forest >...
CTAATAGCGATTATATTGGTTTCTTAGAAAATCTAAAAAGTCGTGTAGCTGCATCCCGTTATAAGGCATCCCTCTCAGTCAATAAAGAGCTGATACTCTTGTACCATCATATTGGTACAGAGATCCTCAAATCCCAAAGCATGCACGGCTGGGGTGCCAAAATCATTGACCAGTTAAGCCAGGACCTAAAAACTGCCCCCCCAGAATCCAAAGGCTTTAGTACCAGAAATCTTAAATACATGCGTAAATTTGCCGAGGAACATCCTGACTAGCACTTGCAAAAAACCTCACAATATAATACCATTACTTATAAATTGTGAGGTTTACATGTATCATACACGGCATATACAACAAAAATTAATCGATCTATCGCAATATTTTAAGGTTGTTCTGGTAAAGGGCGCTAGGCAAGTGGGGAAATCCACTATGCTTAAACACATATTTCCTACTCTCAAATGTATAGTATTTGATCCAGTACAAGACCTATATGGTGCTAGAAGCGATCCAGATCTTTTTTTAGATAATTTCCCAGCCCCGATCATACTGGATGAAATTCAATATGCCCCCGAACTACTACCGGCATTAAAGCGTCGTGTAGATGAATCTGATAAGAAGGGACAATATTTTTTAACTGGATCACAAAATCTTAGTGTCTTAAAAGATATTGCTGAAAGTTTGGCAGGTAGAGTTGGAATATTACTTCTAGAAAACATGACATTAGAGGAAATTTCTAACAATGTGGCTACCAATTTAGAACCAAATTGGTTAACCTTATACCTAAGTGCTCCAGATAAATTACATCATAATGTGTTTACTGTATCGCAAGACACTCTTTACGAGCAACTGTGGCGCGGTGCATTTCCTGGTGTCATGGAGTTAAAAAATCATATTATTCCTGATTATTATTCCTCGTATTTACAAACATACGTCGAGCGTGATGTTCGACAGTTGGAAAACATTAAAGATTTAAATAAATTTAGCAGGTTTGTTGCTATATGTGCGGCATTAACTGCACAAGAAATTAATTATTCTGAACTTGGTCGAGAAATAGGAATTTCCCCAGCAACTGCGAATGAATGGCTAAACATTTTAAACTATACCTTTCAATGGCGAGAAGTATGGCCTTATAGCGGCAATATGATAAAACGCATTAGTAAAAAACCTAAGGGTTATATAACAGACACTGGCTTTGCATGCTATTTGCAAAGAATTTCATCACCAAATGCATTGGCAGCGCATCCATTATTGGGTGGATTATTTGAAACTTGGGTAATAAATACTATATCTAAATTGTTCGCGACATTACCTACAGTGCCAAACATGTATCATTGGCGCACCAATGGTGGCGCTGAAGTTGATTTAATTCTAGAAATTGACGGCGCATTATACCCTATTGAAATAAAATGTAAAACAAACGTTTTAGCAAAAGATACCTCGGGCATAGCTAGCTTTTGTAAGACTTACCCACATCTGAAAATTATGCCTGGACTGATTATTTATGCTGGGAAAACTTGTTACCAACTTCCAAATAATGTTATAGCTTTACCTTGGAATGCAAAATTTTAGATATAATCTGGGCGCAGTACGGGCGCAATTTCATACACTATAAAGTGCTTCAAGACTATAAAGTCATACACATAACATGTAATATATTTTAATTTTAAATAGATACAAATTAAAAAAAATGTATTATTCTGTACGTTGCATTCATTTAAAACGGAGTTTCACATGAAAATAAAAATCGCCGCTATGGCAATTTTAGCAGTAAGTTTATCACCTTTAGCATGTTATGCTGATTCTATGACAGACACAGTTAAAACTGGCGCATCTGATAGCATGCACGCAGCAACAAATGAAGTTACTGACACGGCTATCACCACCCAAGTTAAAGCCGCTTTAGCAGCTAAACCTGGCATGTCTTCTATGGCTATTAGCGTTACTACTGAAAATGGCGTGGTCCATTTAGAGGGTAAAGTAAAATCTACAGGTCAAATTAAAGATGCAGTAGAAATGGCCAAGAAAGTACATGTCGTGAAGAGCGTTGACTCTAGCAAACTTGTTGTAAAACAATAACCCTACAAATCTAAGTGCCGGGGTGGCGGAATTGGTAGACGCGATGGACTCAGAATCCATTGGGGGCGACCCTGTGGAAGTTCGACTCTTCTCCTCGGCACCAGATAATAGTATGCTCAGATTCTATTGTATCGTCGCGCCAATCTTTTCTGGATATCCCATATATTTGTTAATTGCGTAATGGTCTGTATTCGTATCTTAAGAAAAATTTTTTTATAATTTCCTGCTGTGACTGGCCGTTAGTAGAATCATAAATGTTTAAATATGCCACATTAAAAGGTACCTTGCTGTCTTCAACTTGAAAATCACGAAAAACTTGACATCTAAAAAAAGCTGCCTCCGCCTCTAACATGATCACGCTTTTTACATACTCTAATTTTGTAATTTGATGAAGTTTAGCTTGTTGATTAATTTTTTCGTATTTTTTTGCATTGGCAAGGTTTTGCAATTCGTAACAATAACTAAGAGCACATTTTATGGTGCATTAGTTATTGTCACAATTTGTTCATCGCTCTGCCCTACGCTTGTTTCGCTCAAGGACTGAGCTTGCGGTTCTGAATATGCAGCCAACATTGGCTTTGGTGACACAGTGGGTACTTCCCAATTAAACCTGGCTAATAATTCCGCTGGAATAATCTCATTTACACGCTGAATTTGCTGTGGTGTAAGCGCAGATTTCCACTCATCAATTTCGCCTTTTCTAAAATGAGTTTCTTCGGTTTTTGCAGCAGGACTAAAATTAAATTTATCGCTAGGGATGCCATAGAAATCTGCAAACTTACGGAAAAATGCTTCTTCATTTCCCTTGCCAGCTTCTTCTTTATATTCTTCAAATGTTGTAAATAAAATTTTAAAGCCATCCGCCTTTTGCGCTTCATTTTGCTGGAATTCAACCCAACCATTCATCCATGAAACCAGTTGTGGCATAAAGTTTTCAATTTGCCAATCAAGCTGTTGCTCTAGATTCCAAGAAGTAAAGTAGCCATCAACGTAATAGGGCGTAGGAGCTACATATAGCAAAAAATCATACTCTTGTCTTTTAAATTGCCCATTTAAGTGATGAGTCCATGATAGAAGTATTGCTCTTGGATCTCTAAGATGTACGGCTAATCTATCAGTATAATATTTTAACCATTGTGTGTTGTGAGCCGATGCATCTAAGTGCTCCTGACAAATAGTAGATCCAGATTCATAAAATTCTTCGATCCATGCCGGAACGATCATATCTTTGGGCACAAATCCTGGTGATATATACTTAAATGAAAATCCTAAACTTCTTTGTACAGTTTCAGATACATACACACTACCAGACTTAGGTGCGGTATTTATAAATATGCTAGGTAATTTAGCTGAGTTTGGATCGTGTTTTATATTTGCTCTGCCACCGAGCATTCTTGCATCGTTATTTGGGCCTTCTGCTTTTAACATTTAAATACTCCCTTAGGTTATTTCAGTTGCAATAATCGAACAGTGTACTATGCCTGGGCTCACTGTGGAAAGAAGTACTTCGACAGAGGTGAACGACCAGAAGATAAGGTGTACCCTCCGCACAATATAATACTATTACTTAATCAGGTTAATGAACATCTGGTCTACACTACTGCCTAAACAACCTGGTATTATTTAAAACAACCTCAACATTAGTCCGAATTGGATTAATATCTAAACCGCCGCGTCTAGTATACCTACCCTCTACAATTAACTTACTAGGTTTACATATATTTAAAATATCAAAATATATACGCTCTATACATTGCTCATGAAAGCCCTGATGATTTCTATATGACACTATATATTGCAACAAACTTTCGTGATCAATCTTTGGGCCAGTGTATGTGATGCGCACACTACCCCAATCTGGTTTGCCAGTTACTAAACAGTTAGACTTAAGCAGATCCGAACATAGTTGCTCATGCACGATATTTGCAGCATCGCTTCTTAATAAGCTCGAATTAACATTTTTAGCCGTACATACAATATCAAGTGCATCCAACGACTCACCGGTAAAACCGCCTAGAGTTTCAGTGAAATACTCTGGATGGGTATCTAGCGCCACTGCAACAGATTGTCCAGCAGCTGCAGTAAGATCTTGCTCTAAGACTCGTACTATCTCTGCTTTACTTTTAAACGACATATTAGCAAAACTAAATAAATATAATTTCAAAGATTTTGATTCAATGAGCTTTGTCGATTCACATGGTACGTAGATTGTTAATAACCCAAATTGTGGTATAGACTCATCATCTAGCCAAGTAAAATCAAAGCCATTCCAAATATCTACTCCTTTAAAGGGCAGATTTTTTATATCGATCCCAATACTAGTTCTATTGCCGTCTCTACAAATCGCAAATAACAAGCTAGAATCATATTGATCAGTATACACATTAACTTTGCCAAGAGGGCTTGCAGATAATTCGCTCATTTTACTACTCCAAAATAGATCTCTTACAAAGTAAAGAAAAGTCTGTTGCTATATTACTGCATAACGCTTGATAACTAATGCCACCACGACGGTTTAAATGTACAGACAAGATAAAATCATTTTGAATATGTTTCTGCAATGCATTAAATACGTCATGCACTAAAGCTTGTGGCACAAATGCTTTATTGCGAAACGCAGATATTATATTATTAACCGCTATCTTATCTAAAGATCTTGAGTTTGAGGCCATAATATTCACAGTGCCTATATGCGGCTGCATGGTATGCTGACAAATAAATCTTAAACCATCAGAGATTTTACAATTAAAATTTGGCACAGTTAATTGTTCAAAGAATTCTATTTTGCTAAAATTTGGTTGTGTAATAATTTCAAAATTATCTAGTTTTATAAACTCATAGATTGCTTTATTTACGGCACCCACGTTAGAGTAAGATAGATTGTTTATACTTTCTAAAAAAGATTTTAATTTCCAAGTGTTAATTTCTGGACTGCCAAAATCTTGCTTAACCTCTAGAATACCCAATTGCGGTTTACCGCTGGTATTTAACCAAGATAGTTCATATGCACGGATTATTTCCAGCCCATAGATTTTATTATCCATCTTTACCTCTATTAACTACTAGATATCAAGATGCAAACAATAACAGTTAAACATTCCTTAGGCAAATAGCCACGATATTGTCCAAGGCAGCAATTCCCCCAAATATCGACAAATGCATATCCTTGGATATATTTTTAAAGGTTAAGCTTCCCCCAAAGATTGACAAATGCATGTTTTTGGGGTAAGTTAATATAGTTACAACAAAGTTGGATTAAATATGTTTATTGGGCGCAAGAAAGAACTAGAGGAGCTAAACGGAATACTAGGACTTAGATGTGCTAATTTGATCGTTATTAAGGGGCGCAGACGTGTAGGAAAAAGTCGTTTAATAAAAGAGTTTGCAAAACCATATAAAAGTTACGAATTTATGGGGCTACCTCCGGATAATAATGTAACACCACAAACACAACGCAACGAATTTATAAGAAAATTTAGGGAACAATTTCAATATCCAAAATTTCACTCAAATGATTGGGGTGATCTGTTTACCATGCTATCAAAGCAATGTGAGAACGGTAGAGTAATTATAATTTTAGATGAAATATCTTGGATGGCAAATGATGATCCAACCTTTTTAGGAAAACTAAAAACAGTTTGGGATACGCATTTTAGCAATAATAGCCAGCTCATTTTAATATTATGTGGCTCTGTGTCATCCTGGATTGACAAAAATATACTGAGCAACACGGGTTATTTAGGAAGACCTAGTTTACACATGACAATAGAAGAATTACCACTGGAAGATTGTAATAAATTCTGGCCAAAACATGCTGCTGGAGTATCGGCGTTTGAAAAATTAAAAATATTGTCCGTCACAGGAGGTATCCCAAGGTATTTAGAATTAGTAGACCACAGGATAAGTGCAGAAGAAAACATAAGCAAACTATTTTTTAATAAAAATAGCGCTCTATATGATGAATTTAAATATATTTTTTCTGACATTTATGGCAAGCGTAGCACAAAATATATTGAAATTATAAGATTGTTAGGGGTCTCCGTTGCATCGCGAGATGATATTTTAAAATCTTTAAAATCACAAAGCGGCGGTGATGTAACTGAATGTCTTGATGATTTGCAAGTTGGTGGTTTTATAGATAGAGATTACACCTGGAATATTAGAACTCAAAATATTTCTAATATGTGTCATTATAGATTAAAAGATAACTATACAAGGTTTTATTTAAAGTTTATCTTACCAAATAATGTTAAAATTGAAAAGGGAAGATTTGATAAAATTCCAATAAATAATTTACCGGGATGGAATACTATTATAGCGTTGCAATTTGAAAATCTAGTAATCAACAATCATAATAAAATATTGAAGATATTAGGAATCAATAGTGCAGATGTGATAATGGCTAATCCCTATTTCCAACGTGCAACTCTGAGGCAAAAGGGTTGTCAAATAGACTATTTAATTCAAACTAAGCAAGATATAGTTTATATATGTGAAATAAAATTTAGCAGGACTCAAATTACAAGCCCGATAATATCTGAAGTACGACAAAAAATTGATAGTATTGCGTTGCCTAAATATGTTTCGCGTAGGGCGATACTCATTCATGTCAATGATGTGTCAGATGAAGTTATTGATAGCGGGTTCTTTGCTAAAATAATAGATTTTACTGAATTTTTAAATTAGCAACTTTTTACAGTATATATCAAACTCTACACGTGTCGAATTATACGTCGCTTACTGTGTCCAGTAATAAAGATATGTTATGGTTACAAGAAATCGATATAGAACTTACCCAGCAAAAATTAAAAACAATGCCGGAAGAAAAGTCCGATAATAATCCTAATAAGCTATCACTGAAAACGTAGCAAATAGTGTTTGAAGCAGAGTAGTTATAAGTGGCTAATCTAAATTTTGTCGATCCCGCAATCATTAGGTGTCCTTGGGTGTCCTTGGGTGTCCTTGGGTGTCCTTGGGTGTCCTTGGGTGTAAGAATGAACTACTTATCTCACGACCTTAAACCAAATAGCATTAATAGATCTACCCCTAGAATCTATCAGCCCAAGACTTCTAAGTTCTGCCAAATCACGCCTTAGAGTTCTTTCACTCATAGATTCACCCAGTTGCTCAAAAATCTCTAAAGCTGTAAGTTCCAATGACTTCTCCAAAAGACTAATTATCTTTTGTTGCCTTCTAGCGAGATGCCCAACATTTTGGTTGGCAGATTTAACCTTGGTCATTGGCTTTTCGTACATAAACGTTATCAGCACACCGCCAGAAACTTCAGAAAAAATAGGATCTGGAATGCCATGTTCTCTGCAGCCCTCAAATATTTTTATTGTTCCTGTACCCCACATTTCAATCATTCCTCGGCTATAAAAGACATTTGCAATTAGTTTATTGCGAGGCTTTGATTCATGAAATTTGTTGAGATCCTCGATTCGAAGTTCCTTCGGCAGAGCGCCAGGATTCCAAATTTCCAGACGATCATCAAAAATGGCCATGGTAATAGCCGCAGAGGTTTGATAGTCACGATGACAAATAGCATTAATAAGCGCTTCACGCACAGCCAATACTGGTAATGTTGGCTTATCAAGTCTGATAAAACTATCCGGCTGATAAAAACCTGCGATTGACATATGCCGCCTAATAAAATCACTGGCTTCATCTAACAATCTAAAGACATTGCCACGCACCTGCTGATTATCGATAAAGTTATTTGTTACATTAATGCCATCAAACCTAGATAATTTTATTGTACATTGTGCATATTCAATCGGAATACTCTTAGAGAATAATACAATTGCTGCGTTCTTCAATTGCTGTTTTTCCAACAATTCAAAACGCAGTAATATATCGTTAAAGCTATCATGCACGGCATTTTCTGGAATCCGTTTAATATTAATACCATGCTTTATAGTCTTACTGATTTCTTCCTCATCAAGAATAAATCTATCTAGATTATTTGCTGCGAATGATTCCCATGAATAATTCAAATGCCCACGCTCTACTAACAACTGCTCATAGAGATGCTGCGGCATAATACTAGTAGTAGATTCGATGCGTTGATATGGTCTGCCGTCGAACACATATGGGGCATGTGGGCCAGCATCCACAGTCATAACAATAATAAATTTACTATCTTCCATAGATATATAACTTATATCAATATCAGAGGGGGGCTCGAATTTTTTAATACGGTTAGATATTTCTTGCCTAGTACGATCAGTGACCATCTGACCAACTTTAACCCCATTGTTTTTTATACCAATGAATACCTTACCGCCTTTATTGTTCAAAAAGCCACAGATGGTTTCGCAAGCACCCTGCAAATCAGCTGTAGAAGTTTTAAATTCCACATTGATTAGTTCCTCGCCAATTTTAGAGACATCCTGGATTTCTTCGATCAACATAGCACATTATCCCGCAATCGATTTACAGCGAGGTATATTATCTGTCTAATCGTATACTAAAGTAAATACTTACCAAGAATTGGCGGTTCATTAGCAACAAGGTTACATACAATGGCTCTAGCACCTAACAATTCTTTCACAGGTTGGGCTACTGTTGCTCGGCGAGATCAAGCGCGGTCCGCAACAGATGAGCCACTTATAGCGTAGTTATAAGTGGCTCATCTAAATTTTATCAATCCCGCAATCATTAATAGCCTCAATAATATTACTTTCATCTAATAGATCGACATTATGCGCCGGCACAAAACCTTCAGCTAAAGTTTTACTAGCTTGAGTTTCTAGCAATACATTAGCCGCAATTAGATTAAGCAAAAGTTGTAATGTGCAAGACTTAGGCAACCCTACTTGCGAAGCGATCTGTTTTACTGTTAAAGCTGGTTTATTATGTTTAAATTGTTCAATGCAAAGATTAGTAATTTTTAACATTAGTTCCATACGTTTATTATAAGACAAGCGATTAATATCAATCTGCCAGTTGTAACGTATATTATTTTGAAATACAAAGCATAATTGTGTGCCATATAATACTAGGATCCAAGAAAGATCTACAAAGATTAGAAAAATCGGAAATGCCGCCAGACTGCCGTAAATTGCACCATAATTGCTCATTAAGGCTTGTGATTCAATCAAGAAGGTTTGCATAATTACAAATGCAATACCAGTTTGTATGCCGCCGAATAATACAGCTTTACGAGTAACTTTAATATTTGGAACATATTTAAATAACCATATAAAAAATAAAATGTATAAAATAGTAGACACAGCATTGCCACTAAAGCTAAGTAACCATCCATAAGTTTCTATTTTTTTATATATAAATAATTTAACACTACCCGCCGTAATTAATATCAAGGGCGCAGTAAGGGCCAACGAAAGATAATGGTTTACCCTAACATTAAGGCTGCGCCGCGATGGCACTTGCCAAATTCTGTCTAACGTTATTTCGATATGATTCAACATGACATAAACGCTGAATAATAATATCGCAACCGCAACGCCAAGAATTACCCCGCCACTAGTATGCGCTAACAAATTTTGAGCATATAGCGATAAAGCGTTAATCATGTCTTCTTGACCAGCAAAGGTTTTATCTAATTGCTGCGCCAAATAGGTTTGTAAACCAAACCCTCTTGAAACCGCAAAAGCCGTAGCCAAAATCGGCACCACAGCAAATAGAGTGTCAAATGTTAAAGCTGATGCGTGCAAAATTCCCGAGTCAGATTGGAATTTTTTAGCAGCCATAACGTAATAACGCCAGTTCATACTCACACCCTTAAGTTAGAATTTTAACATGCGACATTTACAAATTAGCGCATACACATAAATTACTATTATACATATTAATTTATTAAATCTATAATGTTGCATTAACTGCTATATAAAAAGGATCTTCATATGCGTGGCGCAATTCATGGAATATGGCTAGTAACACCTGGAGGCAAATTGCATTCAGCAATTATCCCTAATTTAGCCACCTGGGTTCCAAGTGCACTCCAAGCAGATTTTCAGGTTGTATTATGGACCAATATAAATGAATTAGCCCCTGTTGAAATTACGCGTTTAAAAGCAGCTAATATACAAGTAGCAGATCCAACAGCGTGTAAAGATAGTCCGTTGTATAAGTACTATGATTTTTTCTTTGCAAAAGGCGTTAAAGGTGACGCAACCGCATTTGCTTTGGCATCAGATATTTTGCGCATGGCAATATTAGATTTCACCGCCAATGATAAATATTTTATTTATATAGATCCGAATGATGTAGAACTAATAAACCTAAAAGCAAACCTCAATGATCTAGATTTATCAATGCAACACAATAAACTTGGCTTTTCATTCCCAGTCGGCCCCGTCACAGGAAATACTAATGTATTTGATATCCGCAATGACGTGCTAATAGCACTTAAAGCCAGCAACCCTAATTTCTTTAAAGATTATTTAAACGCCTACTGGGCAAACTTAGAAGCAACTTACAAAAGATATGCAAAACCTACTACGGATGCACAAGCTAAACTTTTAGCTACCAGAATTTCAAACGATACCTCAACACTTTTTTTCAGACTTGAGCAAACGGATGATAACTCTATACAGATATTATCTCAATTTGGAACTTACAGTGAGAATTGGCAAAATTTAAACAGTGGTTTTTATTTAAATCACCGCCGGACAGCTGAAAATGGCAACACTTGGCTGCCAATTGGCAAAGCGCATAATGCACAAGAAGAGGTGGCAATAAATGATATATTTCTTAAAAGCCTTGTGGCGGAACAAAAAACTGGCAGGATAGATAATATAGGCGCCTCTACAACAATAATTGGTTTTGCTATATTTTTATGTGTATTACTTACCATTGCATTGAGTTATAAGTTTATTAGTAGCTCAAAATAATTCTGCTACACTGAATTTCATGCCCCTAAAAACCCTAAGCTAAGAAGGATGACCGTTATGAAACAAATCAAGCGCGCACTTACACTATTATTAATTATTTTAGCGGCACCAGTAATTGCTGCTCCCGCATATACAGAGGGTGTCGATTATACTCGTTTATCAAACGCTATACGTAATGAGCCTGCTATAGCGCAATTAAACGCCAATAATCCAAATAAAGTACAATTACTGCTGTTTTTTAGTTTTGGCTGCCCTGCATGTGCCAAATTCGAACCTATATTTGAACGCTGGGAGAATAAACAGAACAATAGCAAATTAGTTATTTATAGAGAGCCAGTATCCTTCGAAGATGACTGGGAAGATTTAGCAAAGCTATACTATGTGGAACAAAATTTAAAACCGCATAAAAACCTTAATGAAAAAATATTTAAAGGCATTCATGAACAAGATTTAAAATTATGGCATGAATCAGACATGGAAGAATTTTTTGTGTCACAAGGTTACACTGCCGACGCTGTCAAAACATTATATAATTCATATGAAATAGATACGCAAGCAAAACAGGCCGATGCACTGGCTAAAGCGTATAACATAAATCAAACTCCATCCATTGTTATAAATGGTACGGATGCTATGTATCTATTAACCGTAGATAAGGCGGGTGGGGATAGAGATAAAATGATGAAAATAGCTGATTATTTAATCGCTGTTGAAACTAAGAAGTTAAAATGACTGTCTCGCGATATTTAAAAAATAGCGCGTACTTTTGCGTTCTCCAGAACTATAAAGCACCTGTTTTTGCACTAAATCTTGCAAATCACGCGTCGCCGTAGCACGGGAGGTCCGCGTGATTGCGAGGTATTTTTCGGCACTTAAACCACCAATAAAGCCTTGCACCCCTTCTTTAAACATTCTTGCTACAACCTTAGCTTGTCGCGCATTTAATTGATCTTTAATACGGTCGTAAAGTTTGGTTTTTTCAATTATAAATTCTAAATAATTTCTAGTGTATTGTTGTGCTTCTAATAGTGTTTCAGAAAAATATACTAACCAAGCGGTTATATCCAAATTAGTATTGGCTGCGGCTAAAGCACTATAATATTGTTTTTTATTTTTTTGAATTGTTTTAGAAATGGCTAATAATAACGGCTGTTTTAAGCTTTGTGATATAGCTTTTTCGGCTATAGCACGACCGATTCGGCCATTACCATCTTCAAATGGATGAATCATTTCAAAATACAAGTGTGCGATACCAGCTCGTGTTAATGCCGGAATTGTTGAGGAGCTATTAAACCATTGTATATATGCCGCCATTTCTGCAGCAACAATTTGTGAGGGTGGTGCTTCATAATGAATTTTTAAATTATGACCTGTACTAGATACAATTTGCATCGGCTCGGCATGACGTCTATAAGTACCAATGCAATTTAGATCCATCCGCGAACCCATTAAATGTAAATGCCAGTCACATAATACCTCAGAGCTTAAAGGTGCTGCAAAATTTTTGTACAGATCCACCATCATATGCGCAATCCCGCGCTCCGAGGGCGGACTGCTTTTGTCATCGTTAAGCAACCCAAAATTACAGCGCAATGAAGCTTGAACGCTCGAACGATCTAGAAACTCCCCCTCTATGGCAGATGTTTCTACTGCCTCTTCACTTACTAAATCGATGATAATCTGATCTTGATCTGATGCCGAGATATGTTGATATACCCCTAATAGGTAACCAGCGCTCTGTAAAAATAATTTTTCCAGCTCCTGTAACGCGCTGCTTTGATATGTAAAACGCGGCCAGTTTTGTTGTTGCCATACCCACTGTGTCATTTTTTGAGTCATAACCTATTTTATATAACTCATATTTTAGTATTTTTTGAGTTATAAAGCGAGGATTTATAACTCAAAATGCAAAAAATCAGATTTAAGCTGTTTTTTTATACAGCGCTAAAATCAGTTACTTACCTTGAAATTTAGCAAGAATCTTATCTGCGAGCTGTTCAACACCGCGATCAGCAATTATGTGCTCATGCTGCGTGCGTTCTAAATTAGGTTCAAAATAACCTTGCTTGATGCGTTCGATCTCTTGCTTATGCTGTGCTTCGATACGACGTTTTTGCTCATTAAGAGCGGATTCTTGTGTACTAGCAAATTTTTGTTGTATATAATCTTTTTGTTTTACCATTTCTTTATATAGTTTATCACGTAATTCAGTTTCATACTTATGCATTTCAATCTGTTTTTCACGTGTAAACCTTGCAGTAAGATCTTTAATTAAAGCAGCCTTATCTTGTGCAAATCTTATATTAATTTTTTTACGCTCATCCTCAATAAGCGCAACAATCCTGTTTTCTTGCTCAAGGTTATACTTAACTAATTGCTGCTCGTATTGTTGGGCTAAGTTTTCTGTTTTTGTTGCTACTGCAGAATCAATTTGCTCTTGTTGTTCATTTTGCAAATGATCTTTAATGCGTTCTAATTCAGATCGTGCAATTTCAGATTGTTGTTTTAGACGCGCTTCAAATTTTTCCCTAAGTGCTTGCTCGCTAGCGGCGATATCATTTATTCTAATTGTGTTGAGCTCTGCAGTGATCTGTTGTTTATATTCTTTTAAAGCATTGCGAATTTCATTATCTAGCTGTTTTTCATAATTAGCAGCAGCCTGTTTACGCTGTGCCACTAACAGTGCCTGAAACTCTTTGCGGAGTATTTTCTCGTGTTGCATCAGTTGCTCTTTAGAGGTAGATTGCTGCCCACCAAGCTGCTGTTGCAATTCAGCACGCATTTGCTCTAATTGTGTCGCAAATTGGATCCGTAAAGTTGTTTCTTGTTGTTGTAATGCCATACGCATTTCTAGCTCATGATCTTTTGATGGCAATGTAACAACAGACACAGATTGCTTGGCTTCACGTAATTGAATTGCAAATTGTTCTTGCAACTCGAGCTCTTTAGTCATTACAGCTTGATTTATTTTAGCTTGTAAGCCTTGTTGATATTCAGAATTTAATTTATGCTCTAATTGCTGCAAGTCAATTTGATGTTGACTTATTTTTTGAAGCCACTGCTGCTTTTCTAGCTCAAATTGAGCCGACAACTGAATTTGTTGTTGCGTTAAGATAACATTTTTTTCCTGTTCAAATTGCTGTTGCAAACTGTTTTGCTGTTGATTTAATAATACTTTTTTCTCAGTGGTATTCTGTTGCGACGTACGAATCCGCTCCTGCATTACCGCCAATTGTAAACGTTGCGCGTGATCAGCATTAACTTGTTCTAATTGTTGCTCATATTTATGCTGTAACTGCTGCTGTTGTTCAAATAACTGAGTCATAAATTGTTGTTCAGTTTGTTTGATAATTTGTTGTTGTTCTTGAAGCTGCTGTAAATATTGTTGCTCAGCCTGCGCAACTAAGTTCTGTTGTTCAATAATTTTTAGCGCACTAGCCTCTTCTGACTGTTTTAATAGCTGCTGCTGCTCAAGACGTAATACTTGCTCCTGTTGCTGTAACGCTTCATCTATTGCTTTTTGTTGCTGTTGTGCGTGTTGTTGTTTCAAATCTACTGTGGTTTGCAATAATTGTGCATCGCATACTTCACGAATTTCCATTTCTTTATATTTAAGTACGATTAAATTTTCTTCTTGTAAAGTTTCTGATAATTTTTGTTTCTCTGCAGTTAGCAACGCCTCGAGCTGTTCGTCTTTAACTTGTTGCATTTCTAGCTTTAGCTGTTCAAATTTATAAGAAAATTCTATACGTATCTCTTCTTCGACTTCTGCGCGTAAACGATTACGATTAGCTGCAACTTCCGGACGTAAACTATCTATAACAGTTTGTAATTGTGTGCGTTCTTGTGTAAACTCAGCATGAAGATTTTGGGAGATAAGCGCTACAGCATCGTCTATTTCTTGCTTAATTCTTAGATCAAACAATTCACTTTGCTTAGCCATCTGCTCTGTATGTTTTTGATTAATTTCATATTCTTGCTCTATTAATGCAGTACTTAGTTTGGTCTCATAATCTTGTAATAGCAATTGTGACTGTTGTTTGATATGTTCACTGTGCTGACGTTTTAAATCTGCTTCAATATTTAGGTACTGAGTCTGAAATTTTTGTTCGATCTGTCGTATAGCTTCTGTACGATTCGCTTGCATCAAATCTTCATATAACGCCTTACTAGCTTTTTCTTGTTCTTGACGCGCATTAATTTTTGCTTCACCAATACTTAATTGCATTTCCTGTTGCAATCGATCTATCTCTTGTTGTAATTCTAATACCTGATTATGCAGTTGATGCTCATTGACATGTTGCGACTCAAAGCGTTTATTTAGTTCATCTTGCAACTTGGAAATATGCTGTTGTAATTTCTGCTCAGTTTCTTTTTGAATCTGGTATTTAGCGACTAATTCTTTTTCACGTTTTTGTAATACTGATTGCGCTACTTTGGAGTATTTTGCTTTTAATTCTTTATGATATTCTGCCTTGAAGGATTCAAATTGTTCTGTAAATTTTTGTTCTTCTTCTTTAATACGTTTGAGGCTGGCCTGTTTATATTTTGCTTCCAGTTCTTTAGCTATAACCTCTTTAACCGCATTAATATCTAGCTCCTGCTCATTATTTTGACCAGGTGTGACACCTGCTTCGCTTGCGGCCACAGTTTTCTTTATTTTTTCGAACAATCCATTGTTTTTATTAACCGACACAATATTTCTCCGTCATACGTCTTGAGTTTAGCACCTAACAAATGTATATTCACGGTTATTTTAAAAATTTTTTCTTATTTTAATGACGTCACAGCTAGCTTATATTTTCAAATAGAACAACAATCTCAAGAGCAAAGCAATTGAACTTTGTTCGCTTGCAATGATATAGTTAGCAAGTTTTAAATAATTCTTTAGGGACAACAAGAATGCTACATACTAAAAATTACTTCAGCCTAGTTTCTGAAATCGCACAAACCATAGATCTAAACGCAATTGAAAACATGGTACAAGGCTTAAAAACAGTTCGTGATAACGACGGCAGGCTGTTTATTCTTGGTGTTGGCGGTGGTGCTGGCAATGCAGGACATGCTGTATGTGACTTTAGAAAATTGTGCTGTATGGAGACATATGCCCCAACTGATAACGTATGCGAATTAACGGCACGCACTAACGACGAAGGCTGGGAAACAGTATTCAAGGCTTGGCTTATTACTAGCAAGCTAAATGAGAAAGACGCGGTATTAGTATTTTCTGTTGGCGGCGGTAATAAAGAAAAAAATGTTAGTACCAATTTAGTACACGCTTTAGAAGAGGCTAAAAACCGCAAAGCTAAAATTTACGGCGTAGTTGGTAAAGACGGTGGTTACACTGCAACCGTGGCCGATGCTGTGGTGATCGTACCACCATTGGATCCAAACCTGGTTACACCATTAAGCGAAGGTTATCAAGCCATAGTGTGGCATTGTTTAGTATCACATCCCGATCTGCAAGTTATGAAGACTAAGTGGTAAGATAATTCATGCACTACAAAGTAAGGTTACCAGAAAAATACATCACTGCAATTATAGAGGCATTTGAAGGTAATTTTGATATTTCTGATCACCTGTGGATTTTTGGATCTAGGATAGATCTACAAGCCAAAGGTGGCGATATTGATCTGTATATAGAAACACATGAAACTGACTTAGACAAAGCCATCAGAAATAAATCTAAAATGGTTTCCCAGATTTGGCGTGCAGTAGGAGAGCAGAAGATAGACGTGGTATTAAATATATTATCATTAAACTCTGATTTGCCGATACATGCTATAGCAAAGCAAAACGGAGTTCTATTGAAATGAAAAATACCTACAAACCTTTTATTAATATAGCTCAAACACACGTAAAACGTTTACAATTTGCGCTAGATCATTTAAAAGATATTATGCCTATAAGTCAAGATAGCATACAATCTATGTCGGATTTAGAATTCATGTACTTCGAAGTCTTAACCAACAGATTTAGTAAATTACAAGATTATTTAGGTGCAAAAATATTCGATATATGTCTAGAAGTGCATAAAGAGTCATCCTTGGGCATGTCTATGATAGATAAGCTAAATAGACTAGAAAAAATTGGAATTATTGATAGCGCTGAATTCTGGGATGAATTGCGTGAATTAAGAAATCATTTAACTCATGAATACCCAGATCATCCTGAATTAACTGCAAAGTATTTAAACTATACTTATAGGCTATCGCCACGACTTATCTCGCTAGCCGAAGTAATTATGAAATCCCTAGTGCAAAAATAACCGAAATGTTCATGCAGCTTAA
>Ga0206973_1127_pt1 | contig 17197 bp, 7 predicted proteins | sample Alteio_BWOrgHeat_83_FD_152927 | JGI IMG/M metagenome (GOLD analysis project Ga0206973, IMG submission 152927) | Enriched cells from forest soil in Barre Woods Harvard Forest LTER site, Petersham, Massachusetts, United States -... | ecosystem: Environmental > Terrestrial > Soil > Temperate forest > O...
AAAAATCCACGAGGCAATATCTGTTCTGTAGGCATAATCCTGCAGCCAGCTGTGCATGAAATAATACGACAATGGAAATGCTAAAAGAAATGATAGCACAACAAGCAATACAAAATCTTTCGACAATAAATTCCATACATTGAATACAGATGCGCCCAGAACTTTACGCACACCAATTTCTTTCTTACGTTGCTCTGCAACGAATGAGGTTAATCCAAATAAACCAAGGCAGGAAATAAAAACAGCAAGCATTGCAAAGATGCCGGCCAGTTTACCGATGCGTTCTTCATCTCCGAATTTTGCAGCATAATCATCGTCTACAAATTTGTATTCAAAAGGTTGATCGGTATTGAATTTTTTGAATACCGGTTCTATTTTACTGATCGCATTTTTCGCACTGACAGATGGATTTAATTTAAGAATGACCATATTGCCCGCATCACCTGATAACGGGTAAATAATTGGCCTTGCTTCATCGTATGGCGATTCAATCACCATGTTATGAATAACGCCAATTACCTTCAACGGTTTATCCCACCATGTTACGGTTTGCCCAACAGGATTTTTCAGATTCATATAATTAACTGCAGCCTCATTTAAAATGATGGCGCTTGAGTCTGTTGCAAAATCCCTCGAAAAACCACGGCCTTCTTTAATCTGCCAGTTTATAGTATTACCATAATCATAAGAAGCACTTACAACACCAAAATCAGTTGAAAGATTCGGATCTTTTCCGGGCCAGCTAAAACCGCTTGTGCTGTTCCATATACCTGTTGTCGGGCTTTCTGATTCAGCCATAGAAACAACTGCACCTGTGTGCATGATCTCATCTTTCACTGCATTAAAATGATCGTGTATAGAAGGATTATTTGTAGGAATGCTGATGAGGTTTGCGCGCGTGTAACCAACAGGACGATCTTTCGCAAATTGTATTTGCCGGTATACAATTACAGTTCCAATGATGAGTGAAACCGAAACAGTGAATTGCAATACCACCAATACTTTGCGCGGTATTGCTGCATAACGGCCTGCTTTAAATGTTCCTTTCAAAACTTTTACGGGCCTGAATGACGACAAGTAAAATGCAGGATAACTTCCGGCTATTAAGGATGTGACCAAAATGAAAGCAATACCGATCAACCAGAAGGTTGGATTGCTCCATAATATCACCATGTGCTTATCAGAAACTTTATTAAAGAATGGCAATGCAAGCCATGCAATAATTATTGACAATACAAATGCAAATGATACAGTTAATAATGATTCGCTGAAGAATTGCCAGATGAGTTGCCTGCGTAAAGAGCCGATGGTTTTTCTTATACCAACTTCTTTTGCGCGCTTCTCGCTTTTTGCAGTGCTTAAGTTCATGAAGTTGATGCATGCCAACAGTAAAACAAATATGCCGATGATGGTAAACATCTGTACATACTTTATTGCACCGCCAACATTTTTCCCATCTTTAAATTCAGTATATAAATGCCATTTGCTCATTGGCATTAAAAAAAGTTCAGGTTTCTTTTTTTGTAATTGTGCATTTATCTTTTTGAATTTTGCGTCTTTTATTCTTGCAGAAACGGTTGCAAAATCTACATTGTTATTTATCTCTGCGAACAATGAAACAAAGTTTGGCCGCCATGGATCTTCCATGCTTTTTAAATCATTGTTCGTATAAAAGAAGTCCCACGAAGCAATAAAATTCAGGTTGGCAAAAGTTGAATTCTGCTGGAAATCTTTATATACACCGGCAACTTTCAACGGTGGCATCTGGTCAACCTTTATTATTTTATTTATGGGATCATCATTACCAAAATATGCTTTAGCTGCAGATGCAGAAATGATAACAGAAGAAGGATCATTCAATGCATTGCGTTTGCCTTTCAACATATCCAACGTAAACATATCAGGCATTTCTTTTTCAAAATAGCCGCCACGATCATTTAATTTTTTATCACCGATAGTAATGATATGATCACCGGTCGTAGCCATTACAATATGCTTAAAATCGCTGCCATAATTTGTTCTTAATTCAGTGGCAAGCGGGTAAGGAACACTCCACCATGTTTGCACTTCGCCATTATTACTTACATTTTGAATAACCTGTGCAATGTGATCGTAGTTATCAAAACTTTTGTTGTAAGAAAGTTCATCGTACATCCATAATCCAATCAGGATAGCAACAGCCATTCCCAATGAAAGCCCAATGATGTTAATGAACGAATGCATCTTATCTTTTAAAAGTGCACGCCACGCGGTTTTAAAATAATTTTTGAACACGATATAAGTTTTAAGTTGTAAGTGTTAAGTTATAAGTCAATAAAACATTTCGCATTTCACTTCTTACTTCTCACATTTCACTACTCTGTTCTCAAACTCTTCACCGGGTTTGCCAGCGCTGCTTTGATTGATTGAAAGCTTACGGTTATCAATGCGATGGCAACAATTACCATAAACGGCAATACAAAATATATCCATTCAATATCTATTCTGAAAGCATAGTTCTGCAACCATTTGCTTGAAGTGATCCATGCCAACGGGACTGTGATTACAAATGCTATGATCAGTAACAAAGCAAACTCGCGATACAATAAATTAAGAATGTTGCTGACAGATGCACCCAATACTTTTCGTATGCCGATCTCTTTTGTTCTTTGTAATGTAGTGAATGATGCAAGCCCGAATAAGCCAAGACAGGCAACTAAAATGGCAAGGCTTGTAAACAAACCAAACACCTGCCCGAAACGTTGATCCGCTTTATACTGCTCATCAAAATGATCATCTAAAAAGAAATATTCAAATGTATTGCCCGGGAAAAATTTAGCCCATTCAGCTTTTGCACTGCTGATGGTTTGCGCTGCATTTGTTGCAGAAGTTTTTATAGAGATAGAACCATTTACATCGGGGATCAAACGCAATATCAAAGGTTCGAATGCTTCACGCAACGATTGCTGATGAAAATTTTCTGTTACACCTTCAATAATATATTGATCTCCCCAGAAATCTATTTTCTTGCCAATCGCATCCTTCGGGTTATTAAAACCTAATTGCTCAATGCCTTTACGATTAAAAATTACAGAGTGTTTATCGGAGCCATAAGATTTATCAAACGGCCTGCCTGCAATCATTTTCAATCCGTATGTTTTTAAATAATCATAATCAACACCAATAACACGATATTGTTTTTGTTTTGATTCATCCTGCCCTACAAGTTTTATGCCGCCTGCATTCCAGCCAACAGCTTCGCCGGGAATACTTGTTGAAACAGTAATATTCTGAACAGAAGTATTTTGCTGTAATTCCTGTTTAAACGCAGTTATCTTTTGTAAGAAAGTAGAATCAATACCAACAATTGGTGGCGGCACAATCAGTGTTTGATCTATGTTCATTCCCAATGATTGTTTACGCATGTATTGTATCTGCTGATAAACAACAACAGTACCCATCAATAAAAATAATGATGCAGCAAACTGGAATACTACCAACGATTTTCTTAATAAAATTCCCTGGCTTGAAGTGCCTAGTTTTCCTTTCAATACTTCAATAGGTTTAAAGCCTGATAATACAAATGCTGGATATAAACCGGAGAAGAAAACACCAATAACAAACAAGCCCGCAAGGGCTAACCAGAAATTAGTTTGTGTAAATAATGAAAGTGAAAGTTGCTGGCCTGATATTGCATTAAACCCGGGAATAGAAACCAGAACAATTAACAAAGCAAGCACTAATGCAAAGCCGTTCAACACAGCTGATTCAGATAAGAACTGGATAATAAGTTGCCTGCGTTGCGAACCTACAGCTTTGCGCACACCCACTTCTCTTGCCCGTGTAATAGCGCGTGCTGTCGCAAGATTGATGTAATTCACCCATGCGATCACCACTATAAAAAATGCAATAGCTAATAAAAGATAAACTGTTTTGCCATCGCCGTTTTCTCCGGGTTCCATCATGTAATGTGAGTACAAATGAATATCAGTTAAAGGTTGTAAATTATATGTGACACCGGCGTTGTATTTCTTCATATCCGCATCGGTAAACTTCTTTACGACGGGGATAAATTTCTTTTCAACCACTGCTGGGTCTGCGCCTTTATGCAGCAACAAATAAGTAAGGCATCCATCCCATTCCCACGCATTTTCAGGTCCATTACCTGCTGAATCTGTAGTCCATTTCAGAAAAGTTGAATATGAAAGCAGCAAGTCAGGTTTAAGCTGTGTATTAACCGGCGCATCTTTATACACGGCATTGATTGTATAATTATCTTTCCTGTTTAACCGCAATGTTTTGCCCACAACATTGGTTGTACCAAAAATTGTTTTTGCAGTTGATTCAGATAAAGCCGCAGTGAACGGCTCTTTCAACGAATTATTTTTATCACCTGCAATCAGTGGATAAGTAAATATGTTGAAGAAAGAAGGGTTGGTAAAATAAACCTTATCAATTTTTACAGGTTGATTTTTTTACATCTGTTGTTACTTTTCCGTTCTGAATAACCTTTACATAATCGTCTATTTCAGGTATTGCCGCTTTGAATGAATTGCCAACAGCAAATGCGCCTGCAGCCCATTGTGTGCTTAGCTTTCCGTTATCGTACCTGTCCTGCTCAACACGATAGATACGATCTTTATTCACCTGGAAATTTTCATAACTCAATTCAAACGACACATATTGAAGTATGAGCAAACAGGCCGCAATGCCAATTGCCAATCCAAGAATATTAATAGCTGAATAGGCTTTGTGGCGTTTGATGTTGCGCCAGGCGGTTTTAAAATAGTTTCTGAACATACATTCAATTTTTAAATTTTGGAATTTTCCAATTCAATTTTTCTTAATTATTCCGTTCTCAAACTCTTCACCGGATTTGCCAGTGCTGCTTTTATTGATTGAAAACTGATCGTGATAAAAGCTATGATAACAGCAAGTAATCCTGCAATAGCAAAGACTGTCCAGCCAATATTGATTTTGTATGCAAATTCCTGCAGCCATTTATTCATCATATACCACGCAACAGGTATTGCAATAACAATTGCAATCAACACCAACCACATAAAATCTTTTGCAAGCAATTGTATAATGCCGCTTACACTTGCGCCGAGTACTTTGCGCACACCAATTTCTTTTGTGCGTACCTGAGCCGTATATGCTGCCAATCCAAACAAACCTAGGCAGGAAATAAAAATGGCTATGCCTGCAAATATGTTGAAGAGTAAACCCGTACGTTGTTCACTTTCATACAGGCTTTTGTATTTATCATCGAGAAAATTATAAGTGAATGAGAACGCAGCATTGTATTTATTCCATTCCACTTTTGCTGCAGCTATAGTGCCAGGCAAATCTTTACCTGTTGTTCTTATATAAAGCTGCCCGTAAGTTTTTTGATGATCATAAAAAATTGCCGGCCTTATTTTAGTGCGCACTGATTGAAAATTGAAATCTTTCAGCACACCTGTTATCGTGCCTTCAGTATTCCAAAGCCTGATGCGTTTACCAATAACCGGCTCTTTTATACGCATTGCACGCACTGCAGATTCATTCAAAATAAAATGCGTTGAATCGGAAATGTCGCCAACAAAATTTTTACCTGCTGCCAACTGCATTTTAAAGAATGGAATAAAATTCTGATCAACATTTACTGGAGATAACATTACTGTTTCACCGTTTTGTTTGCCGTCCCAATCGTTATCGCCTGTTTGTCCGCCAATATCAATAATATCTTCACTTGACCATGTAACATTTTTTACGCCGGTTTGTTTCATCATATCTGCGCGAATCGCATCAAGATGTGGCGCCATATGAATAACCGGCATTGTTAACACATTCTCTTTATCGTATCCTAATTGTTTTGATTGTATATAACGAAGCTGGTTGCCTATTACAATAGTGCCTGTTATCAATACAATAGAAAATGTGAATTGAATTACTACCAACACTTTCCTGAACACTGTGCTGCTGATGCTTGCTGATATTTTTCCTTTAAGCGCTTTAACAGGCTCAAAAGAAGAAAGCAAAATAGCGGGATAAATACTTGAAATAACAAGCGTTCCTGCAATCGTTACCAGTATAACTATCCAGATATGATAGTCATTGAAATTGATCGAAATGTTTTTGCCGGAAACCTGGTTGAACAATGGCATCAACATATATACAAGCGTTAATGCTATTGCAGTTGCAAGCACAAACAACAATATTGTTTCAACAATAAACTGCATAAATAACTGCCATCTTGCAGCGCCAACAATCTTGCGCAGGCTTACTTCTTTTGAGCGCAACATTGAACGGGCCGTTGAAAGGTTTACATAATTTATGCATGCAATAATTAAAATTAAAATTGCAATGATCATGAACATACGTACCATACCTGCGCCACCTTCACTGCCATCGCTGTGATATAAATGTATTTTTTCAAGCGGCATCCAAACATAACCTATATCAGTATCATCTGATTTAACGCTCAGATGTATATCACGCAGTTTCTTTGCAAAACCATCGAATGAAAAACCTGGCTGCAATAAAAAGTAAGTATCAAAATCAAAATTTGAATAGTCATTATCAATGTTCCTGCCATCAGTGGCGCCAACATATCTTTTTTGAGCAAGCAAGCTTACAGGAAAAAACATATCCCCCTGTATACTTGAGTTTTTTGGGAAATCTTTTATTATACCTGTTACTTTAAAACCAACACTGTCATCTGCAGTAATTATTTTTCCAAGCGCATCTGCATTACCAAAAAATTTCCTGGCCGTACTTTCTGTAATTACAACTGAGTTTCTATCAGGAAAGGGATTAACTGCATTGCCTTTTATAATTGGAAAATCGAACACGTTAAAGAAAGCAGCATCGGTAAAATAATTTCTTTCATCACTAAAGCTTTTATTGCCGTATTTGTATAATCCATAGAAATAGTTTTCGGTAATGCGCACTACATCTTTAATACCGGGTATCTGCTGCTTTGCCATTATACCAATGGGTGCAGTGGTGGATGTCCATAACTGGCGGCTTGCATTGGTGCCGACCATGTTTTCCAGCTTGATAATATTCGGTGCGTTTTTATGAAAGCTGTCATAACTGTATTCATCCTGCACCCAAAGCAATATCAATAAGCCAACAGTCAAGCCAATAGTTAAGCCTGCAATATTGATGAATGCATAAAATTTATTCTTCATCATATTACGCCATGCCGTTTTAAAATAATTTTTGAACATAGAAGTTGATTTCTGATGTATGATTTTTTGATGCTTGAATGTTCAATATTCACCACTCAGTGCATTTCCATTGTTTTTCATTGATATTGTTCCAGTAATGTAATTATATCTTCATGCCCTCTTCGCTCTGCCCAGGCTAAAGGTTTAGCCCACGTAATATTTTCAGGAAGACCCGTATCTGCTCCATGTTTTAATAACAATTCAACCATTTCTTTTTTTCCGTGCTTTGCAGCATAACCCAATGGCGTTGAATAAAACTCCTCATCAATTAAATTTACATCCGCACCATGTTTTATAAAAACAGATGCACTTACAACATCACCTCTTCCTGCAAAATGATGAAGCGGCGTTACACTTAACCAGTTTTTGAAATTCGGATCCATCCCCTGTTCAAAAAGAAATTCTGTTAATGCAAGAGATTTAATTGTATCCTGCGGAGCCTGGCTTGCAACACCAACAGCAATTTTTGTTGCAAGATTTGGCTGATACTTCAACATTAACCTGACAAATGCATCGTGCCCTTGTCCTGCGGCGCATTCAAGCGCGTATGCATCATCAGCCAGTGAGGGGTCGGCAGCAAATACTGCAGCAGCAGTTTGTATATCGCCATAATACGCAAGAAGGTTCACATCTCTTGAAGCGCCGTGAGAGCAAAGCAATTCAATCATAGGCTGATCGTTGTTTGCGATAGCAGCACTTAATGTATCCGCAGAACTTTCAACGGGTACGTTTGGATAAGCACCATGCTCCAATAGCAATTTTACAATCTCAATATCGCCATTACAAACAGCCGAATGTAATGCGTGCCCTTTCGGGGCAATACTTTCCTCAGGAATATTTACATCAGCACCACGATCAATCAAAAGCTTTACCATTTCTATATTCCTGCTTAGCACTGCATTTTTTATGGGTGACGCTGAACCCGCGTAATATGTTACGTACGCATCATTTTTATTTACGAGTAAAGGGTCTGCATCAAGCAATTCACGAACACGATCTATGTTTCCTTTCAGCGCAGCCATATTTATGTCGAGATAAGCTCCACGTTCAATCAATAATTTATAAATATCATTTGGCTTTGCAACTGTATCTTTAGGAACATCGCGCCATCCGCGATAATTATAATCACCATTTGTAAGCTGCAAAGGCCTTGCGCCATTAAACCGCTTTGCGTTAATATCTGCACCACGCTTTAATAATTCATCAATCATCTCAGGCTGCCTTGTCATTACTGCCCAATGAATAGGTTGATTTGTAAATTCATCTCTTGCGTGCAATAATTCAGGATATTGATCAAGTAAGATTCTTACTCTTTCAATATTCCTGCTTTTTATCGCTTCTGCAATTATTGTTCCGCCCGGAGTTGCTTTTGTACCTGTTGCTTTTTCAAGCATTAATTGAATCTCTTTATAGCCACGGTCTTTAGCAATCTGTAAAAGCGTGTCATCTGTTCCTGAGTTTACCGGATTAGCTTTTTGTGAAAGAAGATATTCAACAATTGCGGGCTGATTTTCGCGAACAGCAAAGGACATTGCATTACGATAATCAAAAGCAGCACGAACAAGTGAAGGATCTTTTTCAAGTAATTCTTTTATTGTTTGTAAATCGCCTGAAGCTGCTGCGGTAAACATTTTCCATACATCCGTACCGCTTCCTGTTGACCAGAGTAACAGTTCATCTTTTTTCAACAATTCAGGTTGCGTCATAAGGTTTTATTTCTCTATTCTGTTCTCAAACTCTTTACAGGATTGGATATTGCAGCTTTAATCGCATGGAAACTTACTGTCAGAAAAGCAATCAGTAATGCAAGTATTCCTGCAAGTAAAAATGTCCACGCACTTAAAGGCATACGATAAGCAAAACTTTGCAGCCATTTATTCATAACAAACCATGCAATGGGTGAAGCAATAACAACAGCGATGATAACAAGCTTTAAAAAATCTTTTGAAAGCAACGCCACAACACTTGTTATGCTTGCGCCTAATACTTTACGCACACCTATTTCTTTGATACGCTGCTCTGCACTGAATGTTGCAAGACCAAATAAACCCAAACAGGAAATAAGAATGGCAATCACCGTAAAGTCTCCTACAATAGCGGCAAGCCTGTTCTCTGTATCATAATTTTTCTGGAAATCTTTGTCGAGAAAACTGTAATCGAATGGTTCGCCTGCATTCAGATTATGCCATACATTTTGTATTGATTTTAAAGATGCATTTACATCACCTGACTTTGTATGCACAATTACGTAGTTGAATAACGGCGGAACATTCAACTGGAAACCATAAGGGCCAATAGGTACATGCAGATCTTCATAATGAAAATCTTTTACAACACCTATAATATTATAGTTATAAGTAACACCATTAAACGTTGCATGTAATTTCTGATTAACTGCCTGTGCTGCATTTTTAAATCCGAAGAGTTTTGTTGCTGTTTCATTCAATACCAATGTACCTGTAGTGCCTGTTGTATCTTCTGTATAATAATCGTCACTAAACAACCTGCCGCTCAGCCGTTGAATATTTAAAGTTTGCAGGTAACGTGTGTCAATATAATTCATCTTTACATCTTTGCCTTGTTGCATGCTTCCGCCATCGGTGTAAAAAATATTATCAGAAAAATTTGTTATGCCCGGGTAAAACAAAGAGGCACCCACACTTTTCACATCTGCCTGTTTCAGCAATTCATCTTTAAAAGATGTATACATATTTTTTGCAGCACCACTGCGTAATGGAATTACGATCTGTTGATCTTTATCAAACCCGAGATCAGCAGAGCGCAAATACTTCATTTGACTGGCGATAACAACTGAGGCAATAATTAATACAACCGAAATAATGAATTGAAAAATTACAAGGCCTTTGCGCAATGCCACTGCTGAAAATGAGTTGGAGAATTTTCCTTTTAAAACTTTAACCGGTTGAAAAGATGACAAATAAAATGCAGGATAACTGCCGGCAATTAAACCTGTGATCACTGATAAAATAAAAAATGCAATGATGACAGAAATATTTGAAAGAGACAGCGACAATGTTTTGCCCGAAACGGAATTAAACATGGGCAGTAACAATTCTGTAAAAGCGATGGCTAAAGCAAATGCAGCAACACTCATAAATACAGATTCGCCTAAAAATTGTAACAGCAACGATTTCCGTTCTGCACCCAACACTTTTCTTATACCAACTTCTGAAGAACGTTTTGATGAACGCGCAGTTGCAAGGTTCATGAAATTGATGCACGCGATCAACAACGTAAACAAAGCAATAGAACCAAGAATATACAAATACGTTACGCTGCCTCCGTCTGTAACATTGCTTTGCGCATCAGGATCAAGATGAATTTTTTTAAGCGGCACTAAAAATTGTCTCCTGTTAAAACCGACAGCCTGCAATTTTTTACCTGCATATTTTTCTATAAATGCAGGAAATTTTGCCTCAAGGTTATTAGCATCACTTCCGGGTTTTAATTGCAGGTAAGTAAAAAAAAGATTGTTGGTTGCAAGATCATTTCCTTGCTGTTTTATAAAATCAGCTACATTTCCACCCATCATACTCATAAAAAATCTTGCATCAATATGCGAAGGTTGATCCATTGGTTTAAAAACACCTGTTACTAAAAAATCATGGTCGCCGTTGGTGCTGCTGCTAACATGAATTACTTTATTTAATGCAGGCTGATCACCAAAAATTTTCTTTGCTATTTCATCAGACAATACAATAGCGTTTGGGTTTGATAAAGCAGTTATAGGATTGCCTTCTATAAAATTATAAGTGAACATCCTGAAGAAAGTAGAATCAGCAAGAAATCCTTTTGTTTCATAAAATGATCTTGATGTACCGGCGCTTTCGCGGTATTGTAATAATGTTTTGTCTTCTGAATACAAGCGTGCAAGCCTGGTTGTTTGTTCTATCTCAGGAAACACTGCCTTCATTGTTTCGCCCATGGCTGCAGGCGTATTTGGCAACTTTTTAAAATTGCCAAGTCCTATAAACTCTGTTCCTAATTGATAAATGTTATCTCCATTTTTTTGATATGCATCATAACTTGTTTCATTTATTATATACAGCGTTATCAGCATACAGCAGGTAAGTCCAACTGACAAGCCAATGATATTAATGAATGAAAAGACTTTGCTCTTCATTATATTTCTCCACGCGATCTTTACATAATTTCTGAACATAAGAGTTGATTTCTGATGTATGATTTATTGATGTCTGATATACAAATTCACTATTGACTATTCACCACTCACTATTCCGTTCTTAAACTCTTCGCAGGATTTGTTAATGCTGCTTTTATTGCATGAACACTCACCGATAATAATGCAATGATCAACGCCAGCAAACCTGCAACAATAAAAATCCACGCATTAAAATTTATACGATAAGCAAAACCCTGCAACCATTTACTCATTGCCCACCATGCTACAGGTGATGCACCAAGGATAGCGATGATAACAAGTTTTACAAAGTCTTTGGATAACAGTGTTGTGACCTGTTGTATGGAAGCGCCTAACACTTTTCTGATGCCAATTTCTTTTGTACGCTGTTCTGCAGTAAAAGCTGCAAGCCCAAACAATCCCATGGCAGAAAGTATTATCGCAATAACTGAAAATATAAAAATGAGCTTTGAAGTTTTTATATCTGTTTTATACAATGTATTAAAACTATCATCTAAAAAATTATAGTTGAATGGCTGATCAGGAATAAACTTTGCCCATACTGATTGTACATCACTTACAGTTCTTGATATATTACCGGGAGTTGTTTTTATAAAGAAATATGAATCGCTGCCGCGATTATCACTCAAAACCAAGGGGCCAATTTTTTCATGCAGGCTTTTAAAATGAAAATCATTTACAATACCGATCACCTGCCCTGTATCGCCGCCCAATGTAAAACGCTGCCCAATGACCGGCTGGTGCATGTGAAATAAATTTGCTGCTGTTTCATTTAAAATATAATTGTGATAATCGTCAGCGCCGGATTTAAACCACCTGCCTGTTTTCATTTGTAGCTGAAACATGTTTTTAAAATCCGCATCGGCAGAAAGTTGTGCAATGGTTGGATTAAATGTTGTGTCTCTTCCATCCCAGTCTGCATTACCTGAGCTGGCGCCGCCAACATTTACAATTTCAGAACCGCCGCTACATACTGCGGAAACACTGCTTTGCGATTGCAATTCATTTTTAAAGCTTGTGAAAAAATTCTCTCTTGATTTATCGTCTTTAAAATTATCATACGCGCTATACGGAATTTGTACAGACATTACCTGCGCCACATTATAGCCGGGGTTTGTTGTTTGAATAAAATTTAATTGCCTGTAAATAACAATGGCTGCCGTTATCAATATCATTGATAATGCAAATTGAAATACAACCAAGCCTTTCCGTACAGAACCATCACTTAATTTTAAAATGCTTTTACCCCTGAATACATTTAAAGGACTAAAAGAAGAAAGCAGTACCGCAGGATATATGCCATTTAAAACAGTTGAGAAAATAAGTGTACCAAGTAAAATCATCCACAACGTAACAGAGCTTAGCGGCAATTGAAAATTCTTTTCTGTAATACTGTTAAACAGCGGCAAGCATAAGTGTGTAAGCAATAATGCAACCACTAACGACAATATACTTATAGTAAGCGATTCTGTGATGAACTGTAAAAACAGTTGTGTTTTATTTGCACCGACAATTTTTTTCACACTCACTTCTTTTGCACGCAGGCTTGCCTTTGCGGTGGTAAGGTTTACATAATTTATACAGGCCGTAACCAACAGTAAAATACCAAGCAAACTAAAAATATAAGTTGTTGTTTTATTGCCGTGTGGCAGATCAGACGATTGCAGATCGCTTTCATAATACATGCCGCTTAAAGATTGCAGGCTTATATCATCATTATGATTGGAGCGGTTGCTGTTTAAAATATCATTTATTTTTTTTGCAACAGCATTTTCATTTGCATCAGGCCGCAATTCCAAAAAAGTCAGGTAACCAAAGTTGTTCCAGCTCTTATCATTTTTATATACATTGGGATCTGCCAGGTGCCCATCCATCTGCAGTAAAATATCAAACTGAAAACTTGAGTTTACCGGGTTGTCTTTTATAACTCCCTGCACAGTATAGTTCACTGTATCAACACGAATAACCTGGCCGATCGGATCAGCATCGCCAAAATATTTTTTTGCTTTCGATTCAGTTAAGATTATACTGAACGGGTCTTTTCCAAAAGCAGCAGGGTTACCGGCAATAAAGTCGTAATGGAAAATATTGAACCATGTCTTATCAATCCATGCGCTTGTTTTTTCTGCAAATAATTTATGATCAACAGTAAGAACAGGGCCGCCCCATGAATTGATCGCCGCACGTGTGTATTTCTGAACTTCCGGAATTTGTTTTACTGCAGATTCACCCATCAGCAGAGGCGAAGTTTCCCACACCCATGTTTCGCTTTTGCTAACGTGAATAGCGTTAGTAACACGATATATATTTTCTTTACCGGGGTGATAATCATCAAAACTTATTTCATTTTTCACCCATAGAAAAATAAACACAGCGGCTGTCATACCTGCTGATAAACCAAAAAGATTTATAAAACCTGTAGTCTTATTTTTCCAAAGATTCCGAAAGGCTGTTTTGAAATAATTTTTGAACACGTTACTTAAGTTTTAAATTGTAAGTATTAAGTTATAAGTTGACTAACCTTTCGCATCTTACTTCTCACATCCTGCTATTCACTTCTCAAACTTTTCACAGGATTCATCAATGCTGTTCTTATAGAATGATATCCTACCGTACATAACGCAATCAATGCTGTTATAATTGCTGTTGCAACAAACACGTATGCATGCACCGGTATGCGAAATGCAAAACCCTGCAGCCATTTATTTCCTGCCCACCATGCAAGCGGAACTGCAATAAGAATTGCAACGCCCACAAGCTGTAAAAAGCTTTTTGCGATGAGCAATGTTATGCTGCTGATGTTTGCACCCAACACTCTTCTTATACCAATCTCTTTCGTTCGTTGAACTGTTGCAAAAGCTGCAAGTCCGAATAAACCCAAACAGGCAAGCACAATTGCAATTGCAGCGGCAACGCCAAACAATTCAGAAGTGCGCTGCTCAGCCAAATACAATTTGTTATAATCATCGTCCAGAAAATGATAATTAAATGGCCTGCCGGGCACGCGTTGTTTCCAAACTGTTTCTATTTGCGCTAATGTTGACTGCATATCATTACCATTAATGCGCAACATAAAATCACGCGAATAATCACGGCCAAGAAATATCAGCATAGGGCTGATAGGATCATGAAGGCTGCTGAAATTAAAATCTTTCACCACACCAACAACAGGCCCTGAAACACCTTTGCTTACTGTTTGATTAATGGATTGCTGCGGCGTCCATCCTATTCTTTTTGCAAGCGTTTCATTGATAATGTAAGGAATATGATAGTTCGCACCGGTATCTTCTTCCAATGCAAAATCTGATTGACGAAAATCGCGGCCGGCAACCAATTGCATTTGCATCGTTTTTATAAAATCAAGATCAACCGGCATTGCATTTACCGATACATCATGATTGCCTTTTCCATCAATGGCAGTAATACCATCGCTCCATTGCACATATTCAGGCGTTTCATAAGAAGCGGTGATACTTTCAACACCTTTCACCTGCGTAAAAGCATCTTTCAAACTTTGAAAATCCTGCAACATATTGCCACCCACAGGCAACACCACAATATGATCTTTATTGTAACCAAGATCTTTGGTTTGCATATAATGCATCTGCTGCAAAATGATAACCGTGTATATAATCAGAAATACTGAAATACTAAACTGAAGAATAATAAGTGTTTTACGCAGCATGCTTTTACCACCAGTAAAATTGAAGCCTTTCTTCAACACGTTCATAACATGCGTGGCAGATAAAATAAGTGCCGGGTATAAGCCTGCAAAGAAACTAACCAGCACAGTAAATATGCATACTGAAATAAGCGGAGCCGGCTGCAATATTGTATCTGCAGTAAATTGTTTTCCGGTTATACTGTTGAAATACGGAATCAATAAAATGCTCAATAACAAAGCAAGTATAGCTGCAATAAAAGTAATGATTGATGATTCGCACATGAATTGTATAAACACCTGTCGCTTTGATGCGCCCATTACTTTACGCATTCCGATCTCGCTGCTTCTTACAGACGATTGCGCTGTTGCGAGATTAGTGTAGTTTGCGCAGGCAATGATCAATATCAACAAAGCAATAACAGCAAACATATAAATGTAAGTGATGCTACCGTTGGGTTCAAAGCCTGCAAGCGGAGAATATAAATGCACGCTCTTGAGCGGTTCAAGATGATAAGTAAGATAATCTGCTCCCTGCAAACCCGCTTCTGCTCTCACTTCCGGCGTTTTCATGTAATTGACGACCTGCTGCTGCAATTGCGGGATGTCTTTTTCGTTGCGCACTAACAAATAAGTTATCCAGTTTGCCGTCCACCATTGTTCCTGCTGAACACCATTACCAAGGTTTAAGAACTGTGTTGCAAAATCAAATTTTATTTGTGAGTTCTGCGGCACATCTTCACATATTGCTGATACACGTAAACTCTTTCCGCCACTTACCAACGTTTTGTTCAATGCATCTTCATCACCAAAATATTTTCTTGCCATGCTTTGCGTGATGACAATTTTATCCGGTGCATCTAAAGCAGTTGCTACATCGCCTTCAACAATATGAAATGAAAACATTTTGAAGAATGCAGGGTCAGCATATAATATTCTTGGTTCATCAAAAATCTTGTCACCACTCTTTACCACATTGTGCGAAATAAATGTGCGTGCAGATGCTTCAACAGAAGGAAACATTCTTTTAAACTGCGGGCCAACCTTTGTGCCTGTAGTTGCGGTAGTATTTACAGTGCCGGCTTGTTTGTATTCCATGGTAACACGCACGATCCTGCCTGCATTTGTATTGAATTTATCATAACTCAATTCATGCATAATATATATACCGATCAAAAGGCAGGCTGCAACACCTATCGTTAATCCAAAAACATTTATAACTGTATACAGTTTATTTTTTTTGAGATTACGCAATGCGGTTTTTAGATAGTTTTTAAACATAGAAGCTTATTTCTAATGTATGATTTCTTGATTTCTGATTTATTAAGATTAATCCTGTTAATCCTTTCATCTGTCCAAATCCTGGTTCAGACTACTCTGTTCTTAAACTTTCAACAGGATTAATCAATGCCGCTTTTATACTTTGATAACTCACTGTTATTAACGCAATGCATATAGTAAGTAAACCTGCAACGGCAAACATCCACCAGTTCATATTGATCTTATATGCATAATGCTGCAGCCAGTTGTTCATTGCCCACCACGAAACAGGAAATGCAATGAGGAATGCGATGATCACCGGCTTTAAAAAATTTGCGGATAATAATTTTACAATGCTTGATGATGAAGCGCCCAGCACTTTGCGCACACCAATTTCTTTGGTGCGTTGTTCAGCAGTAAATGTTGCCAAACCAAACAAGCCAAGACATGATATGAATATGGCAAGAAATGCAAAGATGTTTGCGAGCTTGCTTACCACTGATTCGCTTTCATACAGTTTTGCATATTCAAGATCTGAGAATTGATAGGTGAACGGGAACTTCGGATTAAGTTGTTTACATAACTTCTGCAGTGTTGTGATAGCTTGCTTTGTTTGTCCTGCTTTGATGCGTACTAAAATTGTTCCCCACGTCCAGTTCTCATCCAGCCGCATTATCAATGGTTCAATGTTTTCGTGGAGTGAATTGAAATGAAAATCTTTCATCACACCGATTACTTTTCCTTCATGGTTTCCCCAAATGATTGTTTTCCCAACAGGGTCTTTTAAGCCAATCTTATTAACAGCGGTTTCATTCAATAAAAAACCAACAGAATCAGTTGCGTAATCTTTTGAAAAATCACGGCCGGAAATCAATTGAACGTTCATTGTTTTTACAA
>Ga0206973_1128_pt1 | contig 16893 bp, 14 predicted proteins | sample Alteio_BWOrgHeat_83_FD_152927 | JGI IMG/M metagenome (GOLD analysis project Ga0206973, IMG submission 152927) | Enriched cells from forest soil in Barre Woods Harvard Forest LTER site, Petersham, Massachusetts, United States -... | ecosystem: Environmental > Terrestrial > Soil > Temperate forest >...
ATCAATAAAATTTGTCCCGGTATCAAAATCAATTTTCCAAACCTGCTCAGCAATATATTCTCTTGATAAAACCTTGTTGGGGTGGCTCATAAATAATTCAAGCAGGGTATATTCTTTGGCGGTTAGAGCAATGTGCTGCCCGGCCCTCTCGGCAATATTGCTCCAGGTATCTAATTTAAGATCATCGAAAGTAAGGATATGATCAGCAGTTTCAACCACCTTTTGCCTGCGCAGCAATGCCTCAATACGTGCAAGCAGTTCAATAAAATGAAAGGGTTTTACAAGGTAATCATCTGCCCCGGCCTTTAGCCCCGATACTTTGTTTTGGATCTGGTCCAAAGCCGTCAGCATTAAAATAGGGGTTTTGGTATCTGTAAAACGTATCTGTCGGCAAAGCTCTATGCCGTTAATATCCGGCAGCATTACATCCAATATTAACAGATCGAAACTGTTTTTTTGCAGCAATGCCTTTGCCGCTGCGCCATCATTTGCTATGCTGATTTTATATCCATGCTCTTCAAGCCCCTTGCATATAAATGCAGCAACTTTTTGTTCATCCTCAACTAAACAGATATTGGCCATATAGGCAAAGATGAGTAATTTATATTTATTTCAGATTTTTCGCCTCAGAATATCCGTTGCTGTATCACTGCCATAAATTTATCCTTAAATTTTTCACTGATAGGGATCTGTTTATTAGCAATATAAATGTGATTATCCTGTATCTTGATAAGCAGTTTGGTGTTTACAATATAGGAATTGTGTACCCTCACAAAAGGTGGGTTAAGCTGTTCTTCAATATCTTTTAATCGTCTGTAAATAAGCAGCTGTTCGGTAGGGGTTACCAGGCGTACATACTCTTTTTCGCCTTCAAAATATTGAATATCTCCTAATAATATCCTTCTTAGCACCTTTCCCGATTTAACAAAAAAGTACTCATGCCCCTCGGAAGAGGATGGGTTATAGTTTGTTCCGTGATAGGTAAAATATGCCTCTATCTTTTGCATAGCCTCCAAAAAACGTTTAAGCGTTATAGGCTTTAGCAGATAATCTATGGTTTGAAAAGTATAGCTTTCGGCGGCATATTCAGAGTAGGCGGTAGTGAAAACTATTTTTGTATCTTTTGATAATAACCCTGCCAGCTCCATCCCGCTAAGCTGGGGCATATTGATATCTAAAAAAATAAAATCGGGTTTATTCTCTTTCAAAAATGCAATGGCCTCCAATGCATCATAACATTTTGCCAAAAGCTGCCATTTGGTATTTTGGTTGATCAAAATCTCCAGCAGGCTTACCGCATTTGGCTCATCATCAATAATTATGCAGCTTAAATTCATGCTATGGGCACTTTTAAAAAGGCAGTGAAATAATTGCCGTCATTTTCAATATTCAGTTCAAAGTTTTCACCGTATAATAAAGTTAGGCGTTTTCGCAGATTTTCAATACCAAATCCGCTTGGCCCGTTTGTACCGGGTTTATCATGCACCTGATTTCTGGTTTCAAACAGTAGGTAGCCATCCTGCTGTATCAGCAAAATGTCTATTTTATTCGCACTGCTCGATTTATCAATGCCATGCTTAAAAATATTTTCTATAAAGGTCATCAATAGCATGGGCGGAATCCGGAGATCGGTATTGGATTCTTTAATAAAATTTAGTTCTATTTCGTGCCTTATCCTTATTTTTTCCAGCACAATATAATTCTCTAAAAACTGTATCTCTGTCGATAATGAAACCTCTTCTTTAGGGCTTTCATCAACAAAATACCGCATAATGTCCGATAAGCGCTCAATCAGTTTGGCCGTGCGCGGGGCTTCCCGATATGCTTCGTAATAAATGTTATTGAGTGTATTAAACAAAAAATGCGGCTGCACCTGCGATTTTAAAAGATTCAGTTCTGCCTGGCTTTTTTGCGCCAGAATTTTTTCCGATTGCTGTTTTAAGCTGAAATAAGCAATGGCTATCCGGAAAATAAAGCTGAGCAGGTAGGTTAAAAAACCGGCTATCATAAAATTAAAGATGCTGCCGGTAGTTATAAGCTCGGGCTTAACGGCAAAATATCTGTTATAAATATAACTGATCAAAAAACCTCTTAACAAACCAGTAGATATTACAAATACTAATGCAAGGATGATGTACGCCCCTCTTCGGCCAGTTTCATAAAACCGGGGAAAAAGGAATTTGATATTCCCATAAATTACAATAGCATAAAAGGAAACATTTATTAACGAAAAAATGCCGGCCTGAAAAAAACCATCCTCAGGCAGGTATGAAAAAAAGATAATGAAAAAAACTGCCACCCAAACCAGCCATTGTAGCTGCTTCAAATTTGCCCGACCACTTATAAAATTCATTTTTAAATGTACAAAGCTTTTTGGTTTTGCCCTCCGGTTTTCAATAATTAACCATTTTTATTCAACAAATACTGCTGTGTTGTAAATGCAGGCTATTGACTTTATTAGGTGATTCATTTAAAATAAACACCATAGCGTTTAAATCATTTGCCCAAATAGCTATTAAAAGTAAAATTTAATCAAAATATCCATTTCTAATCCCTGTAGAAAACCTTAGATATGAAAAAAGTTTTTTACGCCATTATTATCATGGCGTGCCTCCAACTTAGTTTCACCGGCCTTGTTAAGGCGCAGTTAATATCCCTGCCCGATGGGGATAATAAAAGAGCATCAGTTAGCGAACAAATAGGGCTTGTTGATGTAACTATCCGCTATAGCCGCCCGGCAGTAAAAAAGAGAGACGGGCATATATGGGGCGAGCTTGTCCCTCCGGGCTTTGTAGATCAGGGTTTCGGCCCGTCAAAAAGCGCTCCATGGCGTGCAGGTGCCAACGAAGGCACAAGTATCGATTTTTCAGGCGATGTAACTATCAATGGGCAACCCCTTGCTGCCGGTAAATATGGTTTTTTTATAGCCTATGGCGCAGATGAATGCACGCTTATTTTTTCAAAAAACTCAACTGCCTGGGGCTCGTTTTTTTATAAGCCCGAAGAAGATGTATTGCGGGTAAAAGTAAAACCGGTTCCTGCCGATAAAAGCGTTGAAAGGCTTAAATATGAATTTGCCGATCAAACCCCTGCCAGTGCGGTTATCCAGCTACAATGGGAAAAATTAGTTATACCTTTCAAAGTTGAGACAGATGTTGTTAAAAATCAGATAGCCTTTTTCAGAAAAGAGCTGCCTACCGAAAAAGGATTTAACTGGGAAAGCTGGGATCAGGCAGCATCATATTGCGTGCAAAATAAAACTAATCTCGACGAAGCTTTAATGTGGGCCGATTCTGCAACTAACAGGATTTTTGGCGGTAACGCTGTCTTCCAGCCCTGGGCCACAAAAGCTGCGGTACAAAATGCACTTGGTCGCAACGCCGACGCTGCCGAAACAATGAAAAAGGCTTTAGCACTAGGTAATGAAGATGATCTGTTCCGTTATGGGAGATCGCTGGCTGCTGAAAAGAAAGGAAAAGAAGCCTTTGATGTTTTTAAATTAAATTATGACAGACACCCTAACGAATATACTACCAACCTGGGTATGGGTAAAGGATATTCGGCAATGGGCGATTATAAAAAAGCGCTTACATACATACAAAAAGCGCAAGCACAGGCGCCAAATCAAGCCAGCAAAAATAACATGGACAAGTTTGCAAAAAGCCTGCAGGATGGTAAGGATATTAACTAAGTATTAGGTAAATAATTAAAAATAACAGCGAAATGCACTTTTTAACCTGGTTATTAAAAATAAGTGCATCGGGTATAGTCATTACCTGGTGTGGTATATTTTCAGCCTTTGTAAAGCCTTCGCAATAGGCTGATCATATATTCACCGGGAAAAGAGTCGCAGCTTTTGTCCCGGTGAATAAACCGCATATTAAATAATTCCATTAACCTCAAAACCCCTATATGCAATTTTTAACAAAAGCATTTATTATAAATACCATTTTTATTTGCAGTGCTGCAGCCCAAGCATTTTGTCAAAACACACAGCCTGCACCTTTAATGGCCAAAATTATTGATACGGCCTCAAACCCGCAGGTTTTTGCCGATGGTATAGTATCGACCCCTTATACAGAATGGGCAACATCATTTGCTCCTGATGGCAAAACTGTATACTTCTCCCGCGGTGCAGTTTACTGGACTATCTGTTTCTCAAAAATGATTAACGGAGCGTGGACGAGGCCAAAGGTTGCTAATATATCGGGTAGATGGAGGGATACTGATCCATTTATTACACCTGATGGTAAAAGAATGTTCTTTATCTCAAACCGGCCGCCCGAAGGCATGCCCCAGGATAAGCCACAAACCAATTTTCATATCTGGTATGCTGATAAGTTTTTAAACGGCGACTGGGCACCTCCCCACTATCTGGATACTGTTATCAATAGTAAAGCAGGCAGTAATTATGGGATATCGGTAAACAAGGCAGGTGATCTCTATTTCTGCTCACGCGATAGAGAAGGGCATAGTGGGATGTCGAGCTATTGCGCTAAATGGATGGGCGATCATTTCGGCAAGCCGGAATTACTTGCATTACGTGGTAACGAAGAAGTACAGGACCCTTTTATTGCCCCCGATGCAAGCTACCTGATATTTGAAAGCGGAGCCGACCTGTTTATTGTTTATAAAAATGGCAATGGCTGGTCGCCTGCAGAAAACCTTGGGCCAAAGGTTAATAATGGCGATTACAACTCATCGCCATGTATTTCTCCCGATGGGAAAATGCTTTATTATTCAAGCGGACGTATCAGGGGCTTTTACAAACGCGATCCTGTTCATCACGCACTTAATTATGACGAATTGGAAAAAGAAATGAATAGCGATTTTAATAATCAACCCAATATTTTGGTGATCCCTGTTAATATTCCGAAGGCATCGAACTAATAATCTATTATACACAATGAAGAAGTTTACACCTGTTATTATTTTTTTAATGTATTGCTCAGTCAGCCTTACCGCTTTTGGGCAAACTGACACTATCCGCTTAAAAGATAAACGCCTACTTACCTCGGTATTAAAACCTGGGCTTAATCAATATCTGGTATATTTTCAAACTACTAACACTAAAAAAAAGCTTGTCTTTTGGTATTGGCTGAGAGATATCAAAACTGAAACCAGGAATGGTGAAAAGGTTTTCACAATAGCTCAGAATTGGTTTGGCAGCGATACCAATATGTACCGCAAAGTATATTCCATTAATAAAATGGCAGATTTTGCCCCGGTCTATCATTCAGAAACTGTAATGAATAAAACAAACGCATACAACTGGAATGATGACAAGATAACCGGTGCCGATAGCATAGCGGATAATTCTAAAAAAGGCTTTTCACTCGATTTTAAGGAGCCTAATCTTAACTGGAACCTTGATATAGAAACCTTCGAAATGTTGCCGCTGGCAGCCGGTAAAACATTTGCTATAAATTTTTATGATGCCGGATTAGATCCTCCACAGTATGTATTATACAAAGTGATTGGCAGCGAAACAATAAGCACGCTGAATAATGACAAGGTAGATTGCTGGAAATTATTTACCGAGACCGACTATAAAGGTGCCCATTATACAGAAACATATTGGATCAGTAAAAAGAACCACGAATTTTTAAAAGAAGAAGATACTTATAAAGGAGGATTCAGATATAAAGTAAAAATGCTTGGTTCCGCAACCGACATGCTGCCAAGGTTCGATAAATAAAAACTAAATAATCAACTATAATCCTGTAACAGCCCTTTGCAAACCAGCAGGGGCTGTTTGTTTTATACCAGTAATTGATAGTCTCATTTGTCATCCTGAGCAATAGCGAAGGATCTTACACAAGAGATATGCAATCGACTAGATTCAGAACTTAAAACTAAAGACTCGAGACTTAAAAATCTACTTCTCTACAACAGCCCTTTTACGCCGTGGGCGCCTTTTGGTGGCCAATTCTTTAATAGTTAATTCTTTGTCAAAGAACCGGCGGGTTAAACGGTAACAGATATAAACAATCCCGGGAGAGGTTAAAATATCAATGGTATAATGTATGTGCTGTACAAGCAGTAAAAATGCTACAACTAAGGTGGCTATAAAACCTATAATTTTATCGTTTCGTTTTTCGAGGCATAAAAATATTAACGTAAGAGTAGCTATATGGCCCGAGAAAAAGAGATCTTTGGTTATAAGCGCCTGCCCGTAAAAAACCCCGGTAAGCGGATCAGTAAGCGGGATCAATCCTATTGGCGGCTCAAGCGGCACTATGCTTATCGAAACAAATCGGGCTAAAGTAATAGGGATCAGCGCCCAGCAATAAATAATATAAATTGATGGTTTGTAAGCAGCCCTTATCATGGTGAGAAATATCATTCCCCAGATAATCGCAAAAATTAAAACTGATACATTATGAGGAGGGATGGCTGCTAAAACCGGGTCTTTTATCAGTGTACCTTGTCTTTTTTCAATATGACCAAAAAAAAGAGGCATAGTAAAAACTACCGACAGCATAATTATGGTGCCAATTACTATTTGTTGACGCCTGTAAGCTAACTTCCAGGTTTCTTTCCAAATGCTTTTTACCGACTTTATTGACATAGGGGCATAGCTTAACTTTAGAGACCGCAAAAGTAATAATTGATAAACTATTAATAAACCTTTAAATAATATTAAATTAACATGACTAAAATAAAGATATTTAAACGCAATCGTGTTGCATTTGTTTATATATTTGCATAATGAAATCCACTAAGCACTCTCCAAAGCTCGATAATGTAGGTATGACAGCCTCCATATTATGCGCTATTCATTGTGCTATAGTGCCTTTATTAATTACCAGTTTGCCTTTATTGGGGCTTGGGTTTTTGGCTAACCCCTGGTTTGAGTGGGGTATGATCACTTTTGCAGTATTTATAGGCTTTTATGCTATTGGTATTTCTTATTTCCGTTCTCACCACCGCTTATTACCTTTAATCCTGCTTTTTGGAGGTTTTTCAATAATTATAGTTGGTCATTTATATGTAACCAGCTGGCGCGAAGCCATTATTGTGCCTTTGGGCGGCCTGCTTATTGCTACTGCGCATTTTTTTAACTACAAGTATACTACCATCTGTAGCTCAGATAATACGCTTTTCCACTTAAAGCATAGCCATCCACACCCTCATAAATAGGCTTTAACCGCAGCTGCCTACTCCCTCATCCTGGACTTAAAACTTTGAACTAAAGACTTTTTGTTGATGTATGTTTTATTCTTTTTAACTTTGTAATTGTAAATTAGTTATTCTACCAAATGACTCACACTCATAATAATAATTTTGAAGACCTGCTCGAAAAGCATCATTTAAAGAAAACAGGGCCGCGCCTTAAGGTATTGTCAATGTTATCTGCAAAAGATGTTGCTACTTCGCAGCCCGATCTTGAAAGTGTTATGAATGATATCGACCGTGTTACCTTGTACCGGATATTAAGCGCTTTTGAGGAAAAGGGAATTATTCATAAAGTATTTGACTTAAACGGAACGGCAAACTATGCCATGTGCTCGTCCGATTGTGGCGAAGATCATCACCATGATGAGCACCTGCATTTCAATTGCACACAATGCAAAAATGTGTATTGCCTTGATGACCTTAATTTACCCCCTATAAAACTTCCTAAAGGCTTCAAGCCGGAAGGTTTTACTTTATACGCCACAGGGTTATGCCCAAAATGCAGCAAACCGGCATAATTAAATAGATTGAAACAATTTATTTAATTATGCGCTTATCTACCTTAATGATAAAATATACCCGAAGCCTTAAAGTATTATTGCGTACTGCATTGTTTTTATATTTTATACTTGCACCCTTTGCCAACGGGTACGGGCAGTCTAAGTCATCGTTTAAATTTAAAACTGTAGTAATTGATGCCGGGCATGGTGGGAAAGACCCCGGTGCGCATGGTTCGTACTCTTTTGAAAAAAATGTTACCCTGGCAATAGCTAAAAAAGTAAACCGCCTGCTTAAAAAAGACATGGAGGATGTAAACGTTGTAATGACCCGTAATACCGACAGGTTTGTTGAGTTAAATAAAAGGGCCGACATTGCTAACCGTATCAATGCCAATCTGTTTGTTTCTATCCATTGCAATTCATCACCAGAGGGCACAGCAAAAATAGCGCATAAGGAAAAGGGGGTAATGCTTTTAGTATATGGCTATCATCGCAAAGAAGAACAAATAGAAGCAGTACGCGAAAATGCCTCTATTTATATTGAAAAGGATTACAAGAAAAACTATGCAGGGTATAATGAAAAAGACCCTACTTCGATGATCGTACTGAATACCTTCATGCAAAAATATCGTAAGCAAAGTATCCTGTTTGGCGAAATATTGAATAACCAATTCAAGAATACCGATAGTCGCAAAAGCCGTGGTGTTAAAGAACAGGGAGTTTTAGTTTTAGCACATAGCGGTATGCCTGCTGTTTTAGTCGAAACTGGCTATATAAACAATCCGGGCGAAGAAAAATACCTCAATTCAGAAGACGGGCAGAACGAAATTGCCCGCTCAATTGTGAAGGCAATTAAAATCTACCGTAAAGAGATTAACGCCCGTTAGATCTTAACCTATCCCCAATTAAAATTCACCTCTTGGTTATTTAACTTCCATCTGGCAGGCAGCGGATTGGTTAACCAGTCTAAAGGCTCGCCAACTGGCTGTGTTTTTGCAGCTTTGGCAAAGCATTCTTTCACAAATGCCTTTTGTTCAGCACCCAGTGCTTCAGGCTGTGCCGAAATAAATAACGGCGCACTGCTTTCAGCCAGTAACTGCATCCACTGTTTATTCTTTTCCCACGGAATGTCAGTAGTTAAGCCCACACAATCTCCATCTACGGCATAAAAAGCATTATGCTGAGATAACCTGAACCCCATGGTATTTACACCCATTTTGCGGGTACGTGCCCATTCCTTTCCGCTAGTGTCATCGCCAATACGGTTTAACTCAAATTGACCGGCAGATAAATGGCTCATGGTATTGCAGCCAATTATATACATATCATTGCCGGCAGCCACTCTTATCGATGTGTAAAGATGATTAATAACTTCGGCAGTGGTTTTGCTTTTGTCATTAAAGCTCCAGCCGGGTGCTGTAATACTGTCTTTCATTTCAGATCCCCATTTACCCGTTATATCGTTAGTGGTATAATCGTGTTTTACCATTTCAAATCCCCATTGCCGGTACACATCGAAATAACGCTTTATCCGTTCAATGTTTTCAGGAATGGTGGGATCGAGTAACGGGGTTTTAGGATCGCCCCGTCCTTTAGTTTTTGGAAGCAGCAAGCTGGCTTTTTCATCGTGCCTGGCACATAAGGGCCTGATCCATAAACCGGGGCGCATACCCAGCTTTTTGATCTCGTCGCCAAGCAGGTGCATATCTTTAAACTTATCATTCGGTTTTGCATAAGTTTCGTTCCAACCGCCATCGCCCGGCAACAAAGGTGAATATTCTGCCCAGCCTGCATCTACTACCGAAAACGGGCGATTATTTGTATCGGTAACCAATTCGGCCATTAATGCGGTTGTCTCCCTTATCAGTTTCGACGAGTTGTTCCCATAAGCAAAATACCAGTCATTTATACCATAAACGGGTTGTTTTGGTAAACGCGGTTTTTCGCACATCAGTTTGCAAAACCTGCTGGCAGTAGCAAATGCGTTTTCTGTTGCTGTGCTTTCTGTATTTATAATATCTGCAGCATGCAATTTCCGGGGACCCAACTCAACACCCACACCACCCGAATGGGTATCGAGGGTTAATTCAATACTATCAGGATTAACCGCCCACCAGCAAATAGTATTTGCACCGGTTTTAACCCCGAAACAGGAGGTGTGTTTATTGTCATTTAATAGCACATACCACGGATTTTTTATATTGCCGTCAGGGGCTTTCCATCCCAGGTCGCCATAACTGCGTTCCCATTGGTCGCCCAATAATTTTGCAGAGATGTTTGTCTGATGCTTCCATTTAAGACGGATGGCCGTTAAATGGATTGTTGGTGATTGTATATATACCCCGCTAGCATGCCCGTTTGTTTTTAAACTTACTTCAACATCTTTATACACAAATCCCGTATTCCCTGATGGCTTTAGTTGAAACCATTCTGCCCCCGCCTGCCCCCAAACTTCATCGGGATTATTCATCAGCGTAACATCGCCAAATGCGTAAGTAACCCTGCTAAATACTAAGGCAGCCATTGTAGTTGCCGAGAGTTTTACAAAATGCCGTCTTTGCATGAAATTTATAATTAAGGTATTTGGTTTAACCGAAATAAATGTATAATAAACAGTTAAGACTGGTAAAAATAGTTTTTCTACACCTTATATCAAATTAAATATGGGTAGCAACGGAGAAATGGTCTTTAAAATATATAGTAGCTTTAGCTGGACTTATGCTAAAGTAAAAAGGCGAACGTCATGCAGAATTTATTTCGGCATCTCATCGGATATGCACGCTTGCCGGGTCTTCGATGAGTCTATTCACCCGCCCATTATCCATTTGTTACGCATACATTTGTAACACCTGTATTTTTTTAGAGGCAGCCAAAAAAGAAATGTTTTTACCAGGGAACCCCGGTGGATACGTTGCAATTCAGATCGGTTTGCTTTCCCGCAAGGGCACGATGATTCAATGTTAGGGGACTTTAAAGAAGGGTTTGTTAACATAATATCATTGGTTAAAAGTAAAACAAAGACTGCTACTCCCCACACAACGATTTATAACTGGCAGTTGGGCAAATATACAATTATTTTATTATTTGTTTCATAATACTATAAATTGTTAATTGTTATTTAACAAAAGCTAAATATTACCATTGCCAGTAAAGAGACATATAACCTACATTATGAGCTCTTATCATCATGTTAACGGAAATTTGGTTTCTGTAATTTTACCTCATTATTTTTTAAAATAAGACAATTGTTTTAGTTAGAAAAGCATTCATTTTTACATATTGGTAAAAATGATATAAAAAGCCACTAATTATAGATATAATTTATAGTATATAAATTCTTTATATTAAGTCTGCCTTCCAAAAATGATATATTTGCAGTGAAATTTAAACAACATTATTAATATGCTAACTATAGGACAGAAATTCCCTCAATTTTCTAAAACAGCTGTTGTAAGTATTGAAAAAGGAAAAGAATTTGAAACCATCACTTCCGATTTCCTTGTAAATGAAGATAACGTTTGGACAGTAATGTTCTGGTGGCCAAAGGATTTTACTTTTGTTTGCCCTACTGAAATTGCTGAATTCAATAAAAGCTATGGCGAGTTCCGTGACCGCGATACACGCCTGATCGGTGCTTCGACCGATACCGAATTTGTGCATGCAGCATGGAGAAGAGATCACGCAGATTTGCGCGATTTAAAATTCCCGATGCTTGCCGATACTTCAAAATCATTAGCCGAAGAGCTTGGTATTTTAGAGCCGAATGAAAAAATTGCCTACCGTGCTACTTTTATCATCGATCCTACCGGTATTATCCGATGGGTATCTGTAAACGATTTGAGCGTAGGCCGCAACGTGAAAGAAGTTTTGCGCGTACTTGATGGTTTACAAACAGACGAACTTTGCCCTTGCAATTGGGTTAAAGGCGAAGAAACACTTACTGTTTAATTTTTTTAGAGTCAAGAATCAAGAGCAAAGAGTCAAGAGCTGAAAAGCAGGAAAAATGATATCCGAATCATGCTTCTTATCTTGATTCCTGGCTCTTGAATCTTGATTCCTCATCACCCTGCATCAGTAAAGTGTGTGGGTTTTTTATTCATTCAAGTCCGAAAACAATGAACGAATCTACCGAAATAATAAACGAACTGCTGCAAAGCCTGTATATCGATACTGCTTTCCGTACCAGCAGCCTTACCCTGCTTGAAAAAGGTGAATCGCGCTACCTTCGCGACCTGAAGCTGAATTTTACAAGTACACTTACATCCGAACATTTAAGCGCAAAAGAATGTGCCTTGCTCGGCCTTTCAACAGCAATAAATAATAACAACACTCCTCTAACAACATTCTTTACCAAATACGCTGAAGAGCAGGAAGCTACCGCTGCCGAAATTGGTGAGGCTGTGGGTTGTGCGTCGCTATTGGCATCGAACAATGTGTTTTATCGTTTCCGTCATTTTACTCAAAAGGAAAAGTATACACAGATCCCGGCCCGCATCCGTATGCAACTGATGATGAAGCCGGTAACCGGTAAAGAATTTTTTGAGCTGATGAGCCTTGCTATTTCAGCAGTGAACGGCTGCGAAATGTGCGTGAATGCCCATGAAGATTCCCTGGTTAAATTAGGCACCACCGAAGAACGGATTTTTGATGCAGTGCGCATTGCATCATTAGTAACTGCAACTGGAAAAGTTGTTTATTAAAATAACTTTCTTATACCCTTTTGTCATTCTGAACGCAGTGAAGAATCTTCTGCTAATGATAGGTAGTCATCACACCTGTCCAGCATATATATATCGCGTATAAGATCCTTCGCTATCGCTCAGGATGACAAATGGTGTAGTTATAGTGCGTTTCGAAAACAAAAGGTTTCAAACCCATCTCTATTTTTTACGCTAATTACATAAACGATAAAGAATTTCCCGGCTTAACCCGCGTAGCTTTGATTGAAGGCACATTTTTCTTCAGCCAGTTAAGCATAAACTCCGAACCCTCATCCTCACTTGCAATGTGCCCTAACACTACCAATGCAATTTTATCACCTTTCGCTCTTGCGTCGCGTACATATTCGGCTGTTTCCCATTCCTGTATCTCCCCGCAGATCGCTACATCCGGCTTCACCTGTGCAATAGCCTGTATCTGGCGTTGCCCGCCCGCTGCCCCCGGCATAAATAATACCCGGCTGCACGTTTGTGAAGGATTACCAATATATCTTACCTTTTCAATGCTCAATTTCCCTTTTACATACCCTACTAAGTCTTTTAATGATGTTGCAGGCACAGTAATGATATTCGGGATTTTCTTATCAGCATATTTTTGCCATTGCAACTGATCAAGTTCTCCTTGCGTAACACCATCGGGAACCAGCCTGTGAATATAATCGTGATTACGCCATACGGCTATGTTATGTTGTTTTAACAGGTCTGCTTTGTATTTATAAACTTCATCATTTTGCAGCCATGAGGTATCGTCGGTATGGTTATAAAAAGTAGGCTCATGTGCTATAATAAAATTAGCGCCCAGCTCTATGGCTTTTCTTATTACATCAATAGTAGCAAACATGGCAGTAACAATCCCGGTAACTTTAATATCACGATTGCCCGATTTTAAGGTATCTACTGTACTGGTTAAAGCCCCACCCGGCACCTGGCTGATGAACAGATCCATTATTTGCCCAACAGTAAAGCCCTCATCAGTTTTAATAAAAACAGATGCTTTGTTTACCAATGGCGCCAACAATAAAACGCCGGTTGTTTTTGCAGTATTAACTAAAAACTTTCTGCGATTAACAGCCGGATAATTTAGCAGGGTAGGTTTATTGCTCATGATGCTTTTTTAGTTTAAATGTAAAACATTATTCAATAATTATCGACGCTGATCTCTTTTTAAGGGTTAATTGAATAATATTTTTCATCATGGTAGTAGTAAAGTAGTGTACTAAAAATAACATAGTACTTTACTTGCAGTTAGATTTGTTGGAAGAAAAAACGCTTCCCTCTTTACCGCTCGCAGTAGAAAGGGTGGTTGCGCGAAGCAACGACCGGGTGAGTCAAATATACGCGCGATATTAACGCCGGTAATTTGTAACAATTACCTGATATAAACAGCGATATAAAATACAGGCTGTACATTTAACAAATAAACCGGACAATAAACCAATTACCTATACCCAAAAATGAGAAGAAATATTTTAATCGCAACATTCATTTTATTAGCTCAGGCTGTTTGTTTTGCCAAACCGGGTATAGATAATAAAGATGGCGATGGTAAGTCCGTTTATCAGGCCCGCCTTGACGATCCGGATGCGGTTTATTTTACACCTGGAAATTTCAATATTAAGGCTGATGGAAAAACTGATGTATCAGATGCTTTGCAACAAGCCATCACCGAAGTAAAAACAAAATACAATTTTGGGATCGTTTTTATCCCCGAAGGAAAATACCTCATTTCGAAAACCATTTTTATTCCAACTGCTGTCCGCCTGATAGGCTATGGAAAAAACCGCCCGCAAATTATATTAGGAAAAAACTCACCCGGTTTCCAGGTTGCCGATTCAACAGATAAGGGAAAAGCGAAATACATGTTTTGGTTTGTGAGTAATCTTTCCAAACCGGGCGAACAGGTTCACGATGCGGGAGCATCAACATTTTACAGTTCAATAAATAATATCAACCTAAAAATTGAGGACGGCAATCCGGTGGCAGTTGCTATGCGGGCTCATTTCGCGCAACATAGTTTTGTAGCCAACGTAGATGTAAGCATAGGCAATGGCAAGGCAGGTATGTTTGATGTGGGAAACGCTATGAATAATGTGCGCTTTTTTGGCGGACAGTATGGCATTTATACTACAAAGCCATCGCCCGGATGGCAGTTTATGATGGTTGATACTTATTTTGAAGGTCAGCGCGAAGCGGCCATTAAAACGCAGGAAGCAGGGTTAACCATAGTACGGCTGCAGGCTAAAAATGTACCGACAGTGATCAGCATCAATCCTAATTACCACGAAAAACTTTTTATGGAAAATTGTCGTTTCGACAAGGTAAGCGGCCCTGCCATAATTATCAGTAATGAGGAAAATGCCTTTAACCAGATCAGCCTGAAAAATATCGATTGCCGCAATGTGCCCATATTTGCATCCTATCGCCGCAGCAGAAAACAAACAGCAGGTAATGGGCTAATATATAAAGTGAAACGCTTTATTGATGGCTTGCAAATGGATAGCCTTACTGCCGATCCGGTTTATAAAACGATAAATGAAGTTGAGCCCCTAGCCGTTTTTCCCGAACCTGTAAAAAAAGATATTCCGGACTTACCCGCAATTAATACCTGGATAAATCTTAAAACATTAGGCGCCAAAGGCGATGGAACTACCGATGATACTAAGGTAATACAGGATGCTATTGATAAATATCCAACTATTTATGTGCCGCAAGGCTGGTACCGCGTTAGTGAAACCATAAAACTAAAGCCCAATACCGCATTGATAGGTTTAAATCCTATTGCAACTCAATTTATAATAGCTGATAACACCCCTGCTTTTGGTGGTTTTGGTGGTCCAAAGGCCTTGTTAGAGAGCGCAAAAGGCGGGCAGAATATATTAACTGGCATAGGGCTTTCAACCAGTGCCGATAACCCGCGCGCTGTTGCCTGTAAGTGGATGTCGGGCGAAAACTCTTATTTAAATGATGTGAAATTTATTGGCGGGCATGGTGGCCTTGAACGACCTGCAAAGGCAGATGAGCCTAAAAAGGAGCGCACCGGAATATACAGCAAAGGTTATAACGGAGCTGATCCGTCATGGGACACCCAATACTGGAGTCTTTGGGTAACTGATGGCGGCGGGGGTACTTTCATGAACATTTGGTCGGCCAATACTTATGCAACTGATGGCGCATATTTTTCAAATACATCAACCCCAAGCCATGTTTATGCTTTGTCTGTTGAGCACCACGTCCGCAATGAGGTCAGGTTTAACAACGTATCTAATTTTAATGTGTATGCACTGCAATTGGAAGAAGAAAGCCGCGAAAGTACCGAATGCCAGCCACTTGAAGTAGAAGATTGCAGCAATATGGTTTTTGCAAATCTGTATATGTTCAGGGTTATCAGGGTGAATAAACCTGCTCCATATTCCGTGAGGGAATGGGGTGGCAAAAATGTTGAATTTTTAAATGTGCACAACTACAGCCAGATAAAATATACGACAACAAATCCGCTTTATGATATTAATAACAACATAGATGTAAGACCCTGGGAGTTTGCAAGCCTGCTGATTGATGATAAGCAAGGCAGTACATCTGCAGATAAAGTAAACAGGCTTGCTACCGGGTTTGAGTTTGCAAACGGGATATGCACCGATAGCAAAGGTAATATTTATTTCAGCGAGCAGCGAATGAAAAGGATTTACAAATGGTCGGCCGCTACCCACACTATCAGTTTGCTGGCTGATTATCCATGGGAGCCTGAATCTCTTGCTTGCGATAAAAACGATAACCTGCTGGTTATTTTTAAATATGTGCCAAAACCAGGTTATCTTGTAAACGGCAAGCCTGAAGAGTTTAAAAATCCACCTGATGCATCGGGCACCTCTTTCAGCGGATGGGGTAATTCGGGTTTTGGTACATTAGTTTATTCCATCGATCCAAATAATCCGGATGAAACTATTCAGATGTTAAAAAAAGCGCCGATGGGCAGCGTTAACCCGGTTTATAAAGCGTTGTACCCGGCTCATCGGTGGAGGGACTATCACGACTTTAATACCATATCTGTAGCTCGTGCGACAGAATGTTTTGTTGCACCCGATGGCGTAACCATTGTTCCAATGGTTTACGATCTTGCCCGCTCTACTGCACTGGCAGCAGCATGGCCGGGAAAACCATTGTATACTACCGATGAGTATGATAAACGGACAGTAAGCTTAAATGTTAGCCCTGATGGTTATGTGTCCGACCTTAAATATTTTGCAGAACGTGGAGAGTTTGATACCGCAACCGATAATGATGGAAATGTGTACATAGCCGACGGGCAGATATATGAATACAACAGTGCAGGCAAACAAATAAATGTTATAAAAGTGCCCGAACGCCCAACATCATTAACATTTGGTAAAGACGGCAAAACGCTTTATGTTACCAGCCATAATTCATTGTTTGAAGTGAAGACTAATTAACTTTATTTTAAACTGAATTTGGTCATGCTGAACTTGTTTCAGCACCCC
>Ga0206973_1129_pt1 | contig 16741 bp, 8 predicted proteins | sample Alteio_BWOrgHeat_83_FD_152927 | JGI IMG/M metagenome (GOLD analysis project Ga0206973, IMG submission 152927) | Enriched cells from forest soil in Barre Woods Harvard Forest LTER site, Petersham, Massachusetts, United States -... | ecosystem: Environmental > Terrestrial > Soil > Temperate forest > O...
AAGGGGCAGCCGCCGGCGGATGTGGCGGCGTTTTTGGAGTCGGCGTTTCGGATTGCGGTGCGGCAGGGGTTGCACTGTGCGCCGTATGCTCATCAGACGATTGGGACTTATCCGAATGGGACGGTGCGGATTTCGCCGGGGCATTTCAATTCGGAAGAGGATTTGGCGGTGCTGCTGGAGGCGCTGCAAGCGGCGCCGGATAATCTGCTTTAGAGAGCGAGAATGTCATTTTGCCGGTGGTGTGCGCGCGACGATGGATTCTCGGGGTTAATAATGCAAAAATGAGGGTGGCGTGGAACGCGCTTGTGGATTAATGCCATTGCGAATCGGCAAAGGCGATATGATTGCGGGAGATATTCACTTTTATGGAATTGCCATGACTTGCTGGATCATGCGGTGGGCGCAGAGGCGTTCTGGTTTGCCGTCGAGGGGGAGGGTGAACACTTCGGAGCCGTTGGTGTAGAGGATGGTGCCATTGGGGGCGAGGTCGAAGGAGAGGACGTGGGTAGCGAGGGGTTGGAGTTTTCCATCGGGAGTCATGCGTAAGAGTTCCCAGGTGGCGGGGACGAGGGCGGCGGGTTTGCCCTTTTGGGCTTTGAGGATTTTTTCGGCGTCGATGAGTTTGCCATGGAGCATGAGGTAGCGGGTGTCGAAGGATTCGGGCTTGGGGCCTCCGGCAGTGGTGAGAGGTTTTTGGGAAAACATGAGGGAAAAGAAATTGAGGAAATGAAAGAGGGCGCGGAAGAAGCGGAAGGGGAAGAGGACGATGTCGAGGAGGAGATGGAGGGGCGTGTAGCTGCGATGGCCTTCGAACTTGTAGGGGCGGCGGATGAAGTAGAGGATTTCTTCGCCGTTTTCGATGCGGGCGCGCGGGGCGAGGTAATCCCATTTGGGGTCTTCGAGAAGCGTGGTGAGTTTGGGGTTATCGATGTCGAGTTTGCAGATGGAGTATGGTCCCTGGCTGGTGATGTTGCCGCGCTGATTGCGACCGAGGCCGGTGGATTGATAGATCAGAACTTCACGGTCGGCGTTTTGATCAGGGGGAGTTGGGAACCACGCGGGGGCTTCATCGCGGGTGTCGCCCTGGGTGATGGGGCGCAAGCCGCGGCCGCCGGGCTGCATGAGGGCGATGGAGGAGGTGCCATCGTCATTGGTGATGCTGAGGGCGATCAATTCTTTGGTGGGGTGGTGGGCGAGATCTTTGGCGGTGAAATCCTGGCGATGGAAGAGGCGGTTTTCGTAGTCCTGCTTGAGGTCGTAGATGAAGAGACCGCCGACGGCGCCGGTGTCGAGGGCATAAAGCAGTTGGCCGACTCCGGGAGCGCCGGTGAGGCCGGTGATGCGGACGACGCGCGTTTCGGGAGTTCGAGCAGCACCGCCCCAGATCAGCGAACGTGAGAAGGGGTTCGGCCCGTCGGGAGTGTTCTTGTTGCGCCAGGAATTGCGTTCCGCGCTTTGGGAGGCGCGATCGATAACGTTTTGTGCGAACGTACTTTCGATAAGTTGAGGGGCGGTTGCGCCGCGTTTGACGTAGAGCTTTCCCTCGGCCAGAAAGGCGAACTGCATAGCATCTGCAGGCATGCAAAACTGTCCTTCCTTCTCCCTGGACGACGAAGAATTGATTTAGACTTTCAATTGCACTTTGCGTTCGAGCTTGCCGGTGTAGCGCTGGCGGATGGGTTCGATGACCTGTTTGGCGAACTCGTCGACTTGCTGGACGCTGCGGCCGACGTAGAGCATGGGGTCGACGGCGCTGGCGACGTCGCTGCTCGCGAAGGCGGCGTCTTTGCTGAGGCGGTGGAGGAGGTCGTTGGGTTTGCCTTCCTGTTTGACGCTGCGGGCGGCTTCCTGGCTATGTTTGCGGATGCGTTCGTGGAGGTCCTGGCGGTCGCCGCCGGCTTTTACGCCGACCATGAGGATGTTTTCGGTGGCCATGAAGGGGAGTTCGGCTTCGAGGCGTTGCTTGATGACGGCGTGGTTGACGACGAGGCCGCGGGTGGTGTGGATGAGGATGTCGAGGATGGCGTCGGCGGTGAGGAAGGCTTCGGGGATGGTGATGCGTTTGTTGGAGGAGTCGTCGAGGGTGCGTTCGAAGATTTGTTCGGCGGCGGTTTGGAGGGGGTTGCCGACGAGGTTCATGAGGAAGCGTGAGAGGCCGGTGACGCGTTCGGTGAGGACGGGGTTGCGTTTGTAGGCCATGGCGGAGGAGCCGACTTGTTCTTCTTCGAAGGGCTCGTCGATTTCCTTGAAGGCGGAGAGGACGCGGATGTCGAGGGCCATTTTGTGGGCGGCGGCGGCGAGGAGGGCGAGGGAGGAGACGACTTGGGCGTCGACGATGCGGGAATAGGTTTGGCCGCTGACGGGATGGACGCGGCTGAAGCCGAGGCGTTCGGCGACGGCGAATTCGAGTTTTTTTACTTTTTCGTGATCGCCTTCGAAGAGTTCGAGGAAGGAGGCTTGGGTGCCGGTGGTGCCTTTGATGCCGCGGAGCATGAGGGTTTGGAGGCGGAGTTCGATGTCGGCGAGGCAGAGGACGAAGTCGTAGGTCCAGAGGACGGCGCGTTTGCCGACGGTGGTGGGCTGGGCGGGCTGGAGGTGGGTGTAGGCGAGGCAGGGGAGATCGCGGGTTTTGACGGCGAACCTGCCGAGGGCGTCGATGAGGTTGGCGAGCTTTTGGGCGATGATGGTGAGGGCGTCGCGGGTGAGGAGGACGTCGGTGTTGTCGACGATGTCCATGGAGGTGGCGCCGAGGTGGAGAATGGGTTTGGCGCTGGGGGCGGCTTTGGCGAAGGTGTGGAGGTGGGCCATCACGTCGTGACGGACGCGGGATTCCTGGCGGGCAGCTTCTTCGAAGTCGATGTCATCGAGGTGGGCGCGCATTTCGGTGAGTTGCTCTTCGGTGACGGGGAGGCCGAGGGTTTTTTCGGCTTCGGCGAGGGCGAGCCAGATGCGGCGCCAGGTGGAATGTTTGCGCTGGGGGGAGAAGACGGCGCTCATCTCGGGGGAGGCGTTGCGGGTGACGAGCGGGGATTCGTAGACGTTGTAATTGTGGGAAAAGGAATTCAGGTGAGACCCGTTTTTGTTTTCAGACATATACCACCGCGCTAAAAAAGACCATGTGCCGCACTGAAACAGAATGGCGTTTCAGAACCCTACTGACGGCGAACTGGATGTTAACACAAGGTCGCGATTCTTTGTATGTGCGCAGGGAGCTGTTTAACGATTTTCCAACATTGGATGGGTTTCTGAGGTGCGGTGGGGATTGTCGGCGGGGATGATGAGGGAGAAAACCGCACCTTTTCCGGGGGCGGAGGAGAGTTCGATGCGAGCGCCGAGCATGTGTGCGAGTTCGCGGGAGATGGCGAGGCCGAGGCCGGTGCCGGAGTGCTGGCGGGTGACGGAGCCGTCGATCTGGCGGAATTTTTCGAAGATGACTTTTTGGTCTTCGTCGGAGATGCCGGGGCCGGAGTCGGCGATGTCGATGCGGACTGCGGAAGCCTGGCCGGTGCCGGCGGGGACGAGATCGGATGCGTCAGGACCGGGGACGGAATCGGGGAGGGTTTCATTGCGGGCGCGGATGGAGACTTTGCCTTCGGCGGGGGTGAACTTGATGGCGTTGGAGAGGAAGTTGTAGAGGATTTGCTGGAAGCGGCCGGGGTCGGTGGTGATGAGGGGCATGTCGGGGGCGATGGAGAGGGCGAGCTCGATGTTTTTCTTTTGGGCGAGTGGGCGGATGAAATTGGCCATGGCTTCGCAGACGTCGGCGACGTTCATTTTTTCTTCGCGGAGGACAAGTTTGCCGGCTTCGATCTTGGCGAGGTCGAGGAGGTCGTTAATGAGGTCGAGGAGTTGCTTGGCGCTGATGCGGATGTTTTCGGAGTAACGCTGCTGGCGAGCGTCGCCGCCGGCTTTGGCGGTTTCGGCCATGAGGTCGGCGAAACCGATGATGGCGTTGAGCGGGGTGCGGAGTTCGTGGGTGACGTTGGTGAGGAATTCGGACTTGAGACGATTGGCTTCGAAGAGATCGACGTTGGATTGCGCGAGCTCGCCGACGCGGGTGTCGAGGGAGCGGTTGGTGGATTCGAGTTGGTCTTGTGAACCTTTGAGGGTGGCGAGCATGGTGTTGAAGGTTTCGGAGAGGTGTTGGAATTCGTCGCCGGTGGAGATGGCGGAGCGGATGTTGAGATCGCCTTGAGCGACTTTTTCGGCGGTGTTTTTGAGAACGCGGACGGGTTGGAGGATGAGGCGGTTGGTGATGAGATAGAAGACGACGATGGCGAGGGTTCCGCCGAGCATGCCGGAGACGACGATGACGATGCGGTTGAGGAGGAGCTGGTTTTCGTCGGTTTGAAAGGGGACGTCGACGCGGATGACGCCGACGATGGGCCAGGTGGTGACGGAGGAGGAGGTTTCGGAGGTATTCTCGCTGGGCAGTGAAGGAACTTGCAGCGCGGAGGGCGCGGTGGCGGGCATTGATGCGGGTGCTGTTTCGGCAAGTGGAAGCGGTGCGATGGGATGCGGCGCAGCGGGGACGGGATTCTTCACCCAGCCGACGTACTCGGTGTGACATTTCAAGCAGGAGGCATCGAGGCGGATCGCGGCGGCGTAGTGATAGACGCGGGTTTTTGCGCCGGTGCTGTCGGTGACGTAGGCGGCGCGGCCGAATTCTGTTTCCTGGGCGCGGGTGCGGAAGAGGGCGAGGGCCTGGGCAGCGACATCATCGTTGCCACCATCTTCGGGTGGAAGATTGTCGGTCGGCGAGAGGAGCTTGTGGATTCTGGGGCGAGCGTACTCCATGTCCGTGAGAGTTACATCATTCCAGTCGGGAGGAGTTGAAGTTGTGGTTGCGGGCTGGCTGGCGGTGGTGGGTGTTTTGCTTTGCGATGAGGCATTGGCGTGAATCTGGCGGAAGAGCAGATCGGCGGCGAAACGGGCGGCTTTGATGTTTGGCTGGCCGGCGAGTTGTTCCATTCGCTGCCACGGAACGGCAAGCGCCCCCGCGATAATCACCAGCACTGCCAGGCCAAAGAGCATTTGGCACTTGGCGGCCAGCGAAATGGAAATGCCTTTCTTTTTCGCCATAGGAGAATTCTACCGGCAACCCGCGGCAGTAACACTGCGCCCATGGTTGGGGGGTTCGTTTTTATTTATTTATTTATTCGTCGACTTCTTCGGTGTGGAGAGCCCAACTGAAGCCCCAATAGTAGCCGAGGATGGCACCGGGGATTCCGGTGGTGATGAAATGGATGGGCAGTGCGCGGTTGATGAAGAAGCCGCCCTGGCCGGGAGAGAGGCCCAAGTCGTTTCGGCCATACCAATAACCTACGGCAGCGGTGAGGGGAACAGCGAGGATGAAGGCGAGAGCGGGCACGCCGGGAAATGCCATGTAGGCGGCCAGTGTGGCAATAAAGAATGCGGCCATGCATGCGAACATGACTTGTCCGGTGGCTTGCGATTGGAGGAATTCGTACAGGAAGAAGAAGGATAAGGCCATCGAAAAGAGCACGGCGAGCGGGGTTGCGACGAGGCGCGAGAGCGTATTGGTCCGAAGGGTCCGCGAAATCATTTGCGACATACCGAGGGATACGCCGATGCCGAGGCCGCCGGCGGGGAGTTGCTGCAGTTTTCGAACGCCGGCTTCAGCGCCGGAGCGGGTGATCCAGTGGGTGTTCGAGAAGAAGCGATGGTGTAATTCGCGCACGCACATTTCGGCGACGAGCACGATGATTCCGAGTTGAATGGACTCAAAGCCGAGCAATAGAGAAACGGCGGGATATTCGTTGTTGGATTGGGCGTGTTGGATGAGCATGTGGGAGGTGCCGCCGCGGATGGCCAGGGCGGACATTCCCAAGAGGGCGCAGAATAGGCCGGTGTGGGGAGAATCGGGATGGATGAGCAGGGTGCAAAGGAAGGAGGTTACGATCAAAAGCACGGCGAGCGCGAGCATGGAGAGGAGGCCGGCGTGACCGGCCCAGCCGAGGAGCGAGAGGCCGGCGTAATCCGCGGGCGGCGAAGCGAATTGCCAGCCGAGGGTCATGAAGATCACGGCGGAGACGGCGATTGCGACGACGTAACGACTGCGGCGAAAGAGCAAATTCCAAAAGGATTCGCGGCCCGCAGGGAGCTTGGACACATCACTTAATTCGATTGCGACTTCAGGCACGTTTAACTCCGGTCGAAAAATAGATGCCGCCTTCCGCTATGATCGTTTCATCGTTGTGTCTGGTCAATGGCTCCTCTTTATACCTTTTTATGCTTCCACTTGCCGCGGGCGAAGACCGTGCTGGTGAAGATGGCGCGATAGTTCAGGTCGAGGAAGATGCAGACCCAGACGACGATGAGGCCCCAGTTGGCGTGTCCGTTGCGGGCGAAGAAGACCATTGATCCGACGACGAGTACGACGCGCAACACCATGCCGGTCATGGTTGAGAGCATGGGGGAGTGTGTGTCGCCGGCGCCTCTGAGTGCGGCGGACTTGATGATGGCGACGGCGAAGCCGGGTTGTGCGAGGCCCGCGATGATGAGGGGCCAGACGCCGGTTGCGACCACGGGCTCGGAATCCACCATGAAACCGAGCAGGTAGCGTGAGAAGAAAATCATCGGAAGCGCGGCGACGGTCATTGTTCCGACGGCGAGCCGGTTGCAGAGCACAGCGGCGTGCTGCGCTTCCTGTGGTTTTTTAGCGCCGAGGTATTGACCTACCAGGGCTGAGGCGGCGATGCCGAAACCAAAGCCGGGCAGGAATGCCATAGACTCGATGCGCAATGTCGCATTGTGAGCGGCGAGTGTTGCGCCGGAAACACCGATGGCATCATCGACCTGGCCCATCACGAGCAGCACAATGGAGGTCTGGCCACCCCAGAGCAGAATATTTTCCACCCAGGAAGGCAGAGCCACCCGGCCGACGCGGGCCAAAATGTGCGGCACGATTTTGAAATGGCGCAGGCGAAGTTTGAGGCCGGCTTTTTCGGACAACAGGAACAAGGCGGTCATCACGCCGGCGACGATGAAGGCGAGCAGCGTACCGGTGGCATTTCCTTTTACGCCCCACGCGGGCAGGCCCCACCAACCAAAAGTGAGCGCGGGCGATGCGATACCGTTCATCAGCACGACCGCGATTGTGACCATCAACGGGCGAAGCGTATCGCCTGCGCCGCGCAAACAGGCCATTCCAATTTGACCCGCGGTTTGAAAACAGACGGTTAAACACATGATTCGGAGATAGACGACGCCGTATTCCTGTGCGAGTCCTTTTAGCTGAAAGAGCCACACCAATTGAGGAGCGAACATATAAAAAATAAGTGCCATTGCCAGGCCGATCAAGAATGCGGCGCTGCAGGCGGTTCCCGCGACGCGGTTGGCGAGACGTGGGCGTTTGGCGCCGATGGCACGGGAGACAATTGCGGTGGCGCCCACGCCGAGCGCGGCAGCGGTGAGTTGGGCCAGCCATTGCAGATAGGTCATTGCTCCGACGGCGGCGGCCGCAGCGGCGCGGCTTTCGGGTGTTGCGCCGGTGTGCCCTGCCACGATCGTATCTGTGACCCCGATCCCCACCGAAAACAATTGCTCAATCAACGTCGGCATTGCCAGAGCCAATATCGTCTGCACGCTCACCGGCAATTCGGCCCGAGACTTTACCACTCGGCCGTCGCCCTGGTCTCCGCCGGTCAGCGTGGGCTCCAAGCCAGCTCCATCGGGGGCGCCTTCCTGCTGGCCTGAGATATTGCGCGGCTTCACTAAAAACCCTCAACTGATTTTTTGCGATCCCTCCATCTTAGAGCTTCCCTGCGGACTATCCACTTTTCGTGATCGTCTGAAAATATTCTTATTTTTTGGATGTACCCCCCCTACCGCCATGTCAGGGAAGAGATGACGGCAGAATCCATCTGACGCGGCCGAACTTCTGTGCGACGGTCGGCATTGTAAATTCAACGGCGACGGTTGAGGGCGTGTCGACATAGCCCAGGGTGGTGCCGCCGGGGAGCAAACGACGGGCGACGCTTTCGGCATGCCCACCCACGAACAGCAGGTTGGTCATTGTTCCATTCTTATGTCTGCCATTGACGCGGAAGGGATCGACGTTTGATTGGTTCATGAACACGCCATCATAGAGCAGCACGATATCCGCAGGCACATCACTCATCCGAGCCAACTGAAAATCGTTGTCATCGTTATCCGGGGGGATGCGGCGGCCGGGGAGTGAATGGCTGCTTTTTCCGGGGACGCCGCCGCTGCTGGTTGCGCCGTTAATGCCGTACCAGCAATCGACGGTTGCTTTGAGCAGTGTGGAGGTGGAACGACGTGGACGCCTCGCTTCGACATCATCAAGAGAATGGGGTAAGCCGTCGGACTTCGCGTCGGAATCTCCGGAGGGGCAGTAGAAGACGGTGCTGGTGATGGGATTCGCGGGGACGGGAACCTGCTTGGAAATGTTGGTGATAGCGAGGACGCCGACGTCGACAAGGGTGGTATTCCACATGCCCATGGTTTCGGGGGTGGGATCCGATGAAAGCGGATCGCGATACTCCGCGGGCACGATGTAGTTGTTGAATATGCCGGCGTAGGAAAGGTGGGCGATGCCCAATTCATGGAGGTTCGCCAGGCAGCGAGCTGAACGCGCCGATTCGCGCGCGGCTCCCAGTGCGGGCAAGAGAATCGCCAGCAGAATGACTATGACCGTCATGACCACGCAGAGTTCAATGAGTGTAAATGCCGCCGGATGTGATCTGCGCGAACGGCATCTTTCAGACATGCCAACCTCCGACCGTTCGACCTGGTTATTGTGTCACGTTGCGGCTTTTCTTCCAACACAATTTCGGAAGATTCCCATCGGAGGGCTTCCGCTTATACTGCACGTCCTTTCATGTCCGGAAATACGCAAAATGGTGATCGAGTTTGTAAGGATTTAAGAAATGTCAAAGAAAAAAATCGCATCCGTTGCCTCCATTCTTGTTGCGGCGGTCTGCGCGAGCAGCATGGCCGCGGATATGCCGGACCAGTGGACGAAAGATATTTCACAAACGCCGCAGAGCGGGCATCCGGACACGAAATGGTTTCAGGATGCCAAGTTCGGCATGTTCATGCATTGGGGGCTTTATTCAGAGGCTGGAAACGTCTGGAAGGGGAAGGATTATTATGGTTCCGGTGAATGGCTGATGCATCAGGCGAAGATTCCCGCCAAGCAATACGCCGAGCTTGCGGCCACCTTTAACCCGGTTCATTTCAATGCGGATGACTGGGCCACTTTCGTGCATGATTCCGGTGCTAAGTACCTGGTGATCACTGCGAAGCATCACGAAGGTTTTGCGATGTTCAAGTCGAATGTTTCGGACTTTAACATTGTGGATGCGACGCCGTATAAGAAGGATCCGATGGCCTTGCTTTCTGAGGCTTGCCGAAAACATGGGGTGCAGTTTGGGTTCTATTACTCGCAGAACCTCGACTGGCACGAACAGAATGGCGGGGGAAACACGTGGGATTTTGATCCGAAGTCGAAGGATATTAAGAAATATTACGCGGAGAAGTCGATTCCGCAGACGAAGGAATTGCTTTCGAATTACGGGCCGCTGGGGATCATGTGGTTCGATATGCCGGGCGGGCTGACGCATGAGGAGACGCTGGCGTTCATGGCGGATGTGCGAAAGCTGCAGCCCAATTGCCTGATTTCATCGCGGGTGGGACAGGGGTTGGGGGATTTTGAGGATCTTGGGGATTCGGAGCTTTCGCCGTTGCCGATCGCAGGGCCGTGGGAAGCGCTTTTCACGCACACGGATTCGTGGGGGTTTCAGAAGTATGACCAGAATTACAAGACGCCCAAAGAGGTGATCAAGTTGCTGGTCTCGACCTCGGCGCGGGGCGGAAATTTTCTTCTTAATGTCGGACCTGATGGTGAGGGAAATCTTCCTGAGAAATCACGCGAATATTTGCTGGACGTTGGAAAATGGCTCAAGGAGAACGGGGAAGCGGTTTATGGCACGACGCATTCACCAATTCGAGATCAGCCATGGGGCGTCTGCACTGCCAAACCGGGCAAACTTTTCCTCCATGTTCTGGAGGTTCCGCACAATAACGTCATTGTTGTGCCTAATTTCACTGGGGATGTGAAGTCCGCCGGCATGCTTCACGCACTGGCGTCACTGCAGTGGAAAATGGAAAACGGAACTCTTGAGGTAACGCTTCCGGGCAATCTTCCCGCGTCGCTCGATCATGTGATTGAGGTGAATTACACGGGCGAGTTGCAGGACGGGTGGAAATCGACGCCGGCGGTGATTTCTCAAGAGTTTAATTCCGTCGCGGTCGATGCGTCATACGCCGATCTTGCCGGCAACACGAAAATAAAAACTCAGACCTATTCCCAATACTTCGGCAACTGGAAACACGACACGGTCATCGAGGGGCAGCAATCTCCGGAAGATACCGCGACATTTAACCTTGCCGTGATAGAGCCAGGGGACTATCGGCTGATTCTCGAATATGCGTGCGGTGCGGACGGCAAATCGCAGGAAGGGGCGATCGACGTGAACGGCCGTACATATACTTTTCAAACGCTGTTTACGGGGCCTTACGATTCGCATCAGCCGCTGATGTTTGTGCGGCATACGATTGGAATTATTCCACTCAGCAAATCGAGTGATCTTCCGCTGGTGATTCATCCGCTGGCGAACAGCCCTTCTTTCTTCTGGCTTCGCCGAGTCGTTCTGGAGCCGGTTTCATCGGCACCGTAAGCGGATCAGGGAGCGGTGGTTGTGGGGGCAGACAAGGCGTGGATTCGCCAATTGTCCAGAAGAACGTCACGCTGGGCGGCGATTTCAGGAGAGAGGGCGGCGGCCTGATCGAGTTCCTGCGTGGCGCGATCCATTTTGTTTTCGTACGCAAGAACCTTGGCGAGGCCGAGACGCATCTGGGGGTTGTCGGGGGCGAGTTGAACGGCATGGCTCATGCGATCTTCGGCTTCTGCCAAATGGTGGAGATAGTTGTAGGCGTAGCCGGCGACAGCGTAGGAATTGGCGGTGGGCTCATTTTGGCTGAGAAGATCGCTGGCGGCGGCGGCGTTGCGGTAGAGCTGGTTGATCTGTTCCGAAGGCAGCTTATTGGCGAGCGTTTCGGCCATCATGGTGTAAGTGTTCGCCTGGACGCGCAGCGCAATCATGTCATTGGGAGTTGCGCGGAGGGCGCGGGTGGCGTATTCGAGAGCGTTGTCCAATTGGTTATTCTCCAGATAGAAGGCGGCCAGGCGGGCATTGAGGCCGGCGACGTCTTCGGGCTGGCGGATGGAGTCGATGAGCGTGGTGAAGAAGGTGACGCTGTCGGACCACATGGCGGTTTGCTGGTAGGAGAGAATGCAGCCGCCGAGGAGAGCGAGAGAGAGCAGGGGGATGGTCAATTTTTGGAGCATATTGGCGGGAGATGCGGCGAGGGCGTAGAGGGCGGCGGTGGCGAGGAAACCGCTCCAGATCAGGCTTTCGAGATAAGTGTAGCGGTCGGCGGTGGAGTGGGGGCGCTCGGTGAGGCCGAGGAAAGGGAGTATGAAAATGAGATGGCATAGCCATGCAGCCCATAGGACTGGAAGTTTTTTTCGCAGGAAGAAGGCGATTATTGAGATCGCCATTACGAGGGACAGGGAGGCGAACATATCGGGATCGGTCACGCTGATATTTTTGAGGCGAAGATAAACGGGAGCGAGATGAATGGGGACAAGCGTGACCCAAATGTAGTGAATGTAGACGTAACAGGCTTGGAGAATGCGGGTGAAGATCGGGAAATTGCTGGTTTGGGGCAGGGGATGAAAGAGGCGGTTGTGGAATCGTCCCCAGAGGCTGACGAGGAGCGGCGTGCCGACAATGAAATAGAAGGGGAGCTTCTCCAGGGTGAAGCCGATGAAATTTCGCCAGGGATTGCCGCGGCGAGGGCGGTTGAGGATGTAGGTGTCGAGGATGGGGAGGATGAAAGGGAACATGATGCCGGAGGGGAAGGTGACCAGGGATGCGGCGTAGAGAAGGATGGAGGCCCAGAATGTCGGGCGACGCCAAGGCGAACTTTGATTGCGGACAGCGTGAAGATAACACCAGAAGGCGGCGAGGAGGCTGATTGCGGAGATGCTGTGGACGCGGGCGCCGACCCATGCGACGACTTCGACGCGCAAGGGGTGAACGGCCCAGAAAAGGGCGCCGACGAAGGCAGAGATGATAATCGCGGTCGGCGCAGCGCTTGATGGGCGAGCCTGGGCGGCACGTGCTTCGAGAATTTCGCGAAGGATGGCAAACACGAGAAGAGCGTTTGCAATGTGCAGGCAGAGGTTGATCAGGTGTTGGGCGTTGGCGCTCAGGCCAACGAGGGCGATGGAGAGAGCGTAGCCAAGCCAGCCGAGGGGCATATAAAGTCGATTGTAGGTGGCGTCGGTGAACATCCATCGCAGATTCTCCGCGGAGAGGGCCTGCACATGGGGATTTTCGTAAAGCATTTTGTCGTCGTCCCATTTGATGAAATCAAAATGGGCGACGCGGAAATAGACAATCGCAGGAATGACGATGAGAGCAAAAACGGCGAGCCAGGTGGCCAGGCGCGTGCGGTTGGGAGTAGAAGCAATCAGCATTCAGCGTCTCGCGCAGGATGCGTGGAAGTGAAATCGGGCATGGGTGAAGTATAGGGGAAAGGGAGGGGACAATAGTATGCAAAAATGACGATGGCCATCCGGTTAAGGATGGCCATCATCGTAAATCTGGCACTCACCTACTCTCGCACTTGTGAGCACTACCATCGGCCGTCAGAGCTTCACGGTGCTGTTCGGAATGGGAAGCGGTGTTACCCCTGACGTAAATGCACCAGAAAACCGGGACCAAACGTGTCCGTTTGGACCCAGGAAAATCGTGTGATTACTTAAAACGTATTCACTTGTCAGCTTTGGACGCAGCGGGATTAGATCCGGCTGGGCCTTTGGCCTATGAAGATTGCGTGATGGGCAGAGACGATTCGAATTACTCACATTCCGCTTGGGACTAATGTCGTAAAAAACGCACATTAGTTACTTTGGTAGCATTTGTTCACTTGAGCCATTGAGGTTCATCTGAGTTCCACCTGTGAGGGCGAAACATCGTTTGAACGGTTAATGATCAAAGTGATCAAGCCAGTCGCCTGTTAGTACCGGTCAGCTGAATGTATTACTACACTTACACTTCCGGCCTATCAACCAGCTAGTCTAGCTGGAGGCTAATGGGGATTACTCATCTTGAGGGGGGTTTCACGCTTAGATGCTTTCAGCGTTTATCCTGTCCGAACATAGCTACTCTACTATGGACCGAGCGGTCCAATAGATATACCAGGGGTTCGTCCAACCTAATCCTCTCGTACTAGGGTTGAGTCCTCTTCAATAATCCTGCGCCCACGGCAGATAGGGACCGACCTGGCTCACGCCGGTCTGAACCCAGCTCGCGTACCGCTTTAATTGGCGAACAGCCAAACCCTTGGGACCGCCTTCAGCCCCAGGATGCGATGGGCCGACATCGAGGTGCCAAACCGCGCCGCCGCTATGGACGCTCGGGCGCGATCAGCCTGTTATCCCCAGAGTACCTTATATCTGTTGAGCGATGACCCGTCCATTAGGAATCACCGGATCACTTGGTCCTGCTTTCGCATCTGCTTGTCATATCCGACTCGCAGTTAAGCTGGCTTATGGCCATGCCCTTACAGTGCGGTTTCCAATCGCACTAAGCCAACCTTAGAACTCCTCCGTTACAATTTAGGAGGAGACCGCCCCAGTCAAACTGCCCACCTAACAGTGTCTCACGACCGGATTCACGGTTCGTGGTTAGATCTCAAATGTAATAAGGGTGGTATTTCACCGGTGACTCCCTCAAGGCCGAAACCTTGAGATCAACGCCTCCCACCTATCCTACGCATACAACAACTGAAATCACTATCAGGCTACAGTAAAGGTTCATGGGGTCTTTCCGTCTTGCCGCGGGACTGTGGTATCTTCACCACAACTCCAATTTCACCGAGTCTCCCTTTGAGACACTGATCCAGTCATTACGCCATTCATGCGCGTCAGAACTTACCTGACAAGGAACTTCGCTACCTTAGGACCGTCATAGTTACGGCCGCCTTTTATCGGGGCTTCAATCGCCAGCTGCACCTTGCGGATGACCGGCTTTCTTAACCTACCGACAGCGGGCAGGCGTCAGTCTGTATACGTAAGCTTGCGCTTTAGCACAGACCTGTGTTTTTGATAAACAGTTGCCAGACCCTTTTCTCTGCGGCCCCACTTGCGTGGGGCACCCCTTATTGCGAACGTACGGGGGAAAATTGCCTAGTTCCTTAAAGGGAGTTGTCTCGAGCGCCTGAGGCTATTCGCCTCGTCTACCTGTGTCAGTTTGTGGTACGGGCATATGAATCGTGATAAACGGTTTTTCTCGGCTGCTTCGTTGCTGGCTTCGGAATCAAATCGTCCTCGCCCTTGCGGGACCTCCACGTCTAGTCGGAGGACCAACTCTAAAACAGCGTCGCGTTTATGTAAACCTATCATACGGTGCAGGAATATTAACCTGCTGTCCATCGACTACGCCTTTCGGCCTCACCTAAGGACCCGACTAACCCTGGGCGGATTTACCTTCCCCAGGAAACCTCAGACTTACGGCGTGCTAGATTTTCACTAGCATTATCGTTACTCATGCCGACATACGCACTAGTTAACGCTCCAGCCGTCCTTCCGGTCGACCTTCGCTGCGGTTAACTACGCTCCTCTACCGCTTGAATAAATTCAAGCCCGCGTCTTCGGTTTATTACTTATTCCCGATCATTTACGGCGCTTTACTTCTCGGCCAGTAAGCTTTTACGCACTTTTTAAATGGTGGCTGCTTCTAAGCCAACATCCTGGCTGTCTCAGAAATAAAACTTCCTCTTTAACTAAGTAATAATTTGGGACCTTAGACGGCGGTCAGGGTTGTTTCCCTTTTGACCTAGGAGGTTATCCCCCCAGGTCTTTCTCCCGCGGAACATGAACCGGTATTCGGAGTTTGATTGAAGCAGGCAGCCTTGCGGGCCCCTGTCTTCATTCAGTAGCTCTACCCCCGGTTCACTATATTACACGAGGCTACCCCAAAAGGTATTTCGAGGAGTACCAGATATCTCCACGTTTGATTAGACTTTTACTCCTCCCCACAGGTCACGACAGACCTTTTCAACGGTCACGTCTAGCGGTCCTCCTGAAGCTGTTAAGCTCCACTCAACCTGCCCATGGGTAGATCACGTGGTTTCGGGTCTATCACACACGACTTAAGCGGCCTATTCAGCCTCGGTTTCCCTTCGCCTGCAGTCCTTAAGACCTTAGGCTTGCCGTGTACGATAACTCGTCGGCCCATTATGCAAAAGGTACCCGGTCAGCCCACCCTTACGGGATCCGGCCTTCCAGTGATTGTAGGTAAACGGGTTCAGGTTCTTGTGTCTCCGCTAATAGCGGTTCTTTTCAACGTTCAATCGCCCTACTGGTTCGCTATCGGTCATACAGGAGTATTTAGCCTTAGGCGATGGTCCGCCTGGTTTCATGCCGGATTTCACGAGTCCGGCATTACTCTGGTACCCCTAGAGGTTTTGCAATTTTCGTCTACGGGACTATCACCCGCTATGGTCAGACTTTCCAGACTGTTCGACTAATCGCTCGACTCTCACATTGGGGCCCGCAACCCCGAGGTTACCCTCGGTTTGGGCTCTTCCGCGTTCGCTCGCCACTACTGACGGAATCGATTTCTCTTTCTGTTCCTGCAGGTACGTGAGATGTTTCAGTTCCCTGCGTTCGCTCGCACTGCTCTATGCATTCAAGCAGCCGTAAAATGCGTTGCCGCATTCAGACATCTCCGGATCATCGCTTGTTTACCAGCTTCCCGGAGCATTTCGGAGGTTACGCCGTCTTTCTTCGCCTCTGTATGCCAAGTCATCCACCGTTTACCCTTAGTAGCTTGACCACATTGATCTCTAACCGTTCCACCGACACGCCCGTGAAGGCCTGTCAGAATCGTCATCGTCCACCTGGTACAGCTTCTGATGAAGGTTCAAGATCGCGGTCTCTACCTTAGTAACGTGGTCACTTAAAATGGTGAATAAGTGACCTTTATCTTGCGCTCTATAACATTAGTTTTTGGTGAAATGTGGAGTAGTTCGAATTGCGTATTCACTACATCGCCGCACTCCTGAGAGAATGCAACAACTTCATGGAATAGCTAACTACCACATCACGCAATCTTCACTTGTCAAAGAACCCAGCGACACAAATCTCTCTGAGTCGTTGGCACTTATTTAGTAGCTCATCGCTAGTAAACAGGTGCGAATTACTCACGCCTCTTTTCGAGGTCTTTCTTCTTTTCGTCTCACCGGCCATCTCGCCGGTAAGCTACCTTGTGAAAGGAAAGCTATCAGGCGGGACTATTTGGTGATCTCGATTTCAGAGCAAATCGGCAACAGGCATCTCCAAAGTTTTAACCACTTCGCGGTTGGGAGTTCAACACTATAGAGGAATCATTTCCCTCTGTCAACCGCTCGTCTTTACTTTTTATCGCCGCATTTAATGGGCTCTTCCCATTTCCAACCCGCATTCTATCGGCTTGCGAGCCAGCCCCTCTTCACAAAGCGTTAACTTTGCACGAATCGGGAGGGGTATATTAACGAACTTGGCCAACGTGTCAACTCTTTGGCGGAAAAGAAATCCCCAAAATAATAATTTTCAGAATTAATGTCGTGGTAACATCCGCTG
>Ga0206973_1130_pt1 | contig 16721 bp, 18 predicted proteins | sample Alteio_BWOrgHeat_83_FD_152927 | JGI IMG/M metagenome (GOLD analysis project Ga0206973, IMG submission 152927) | Enriched cells from forest soil in Barre Woods Harvard Forest LTER site, Petersham, Massachusetts, United States -... | ecosystem: Environmental > Terrestrial > Soil > Temperate forest >...
TTTAAGCGGTGGTCAAATATCCGATAGACGTCACCAACGTAATAATGTACAACCTAAAATACCAACACCCCTATCATCCACTGAATTTGTAGAGATTAATACATCAACGCCTGATATAATAATAAAATTGGAAACAACAGCCTTTCTTTTCGAATATGTAGTAGCAAGATCAGTTTTATCAGAATTATTATTTGAGGTATGGAATGACTACAATAATAGAGTGACACAATTAAATGTGCAGTTGCTTTTATTGGAATTATCCATAACTAATGAATACGAGTGTTTACGAGAAAGTATTGATTCTAGATTGTTTAACAGAGAGCATTTACTATTAATAGAACCATATTATTGCTTGATGAATGGGATGCCAACTTAGATGCTGGCAACGCTTCAACTATTTCAGATTCAATTAAAATTTTATCAAAAAATATGCTTGTTGTTGAAGTAAGGCATATATAAAATATCGCATTGACAATTAAATATTCTGACCTTTTTATTAGGCGCTTAGCTACCTGATCCTGCATGGTCACTGCATTATACATGAACATATAATGTACTATATCAAGGTAACCTTGATTCAGCCAAGTTTACTGAACCCTCAAATGCGATTATGGCCACGTCACATAAGCCTTGTGACTTTAAGTTGATTAAACAAGACAACCGTTTTTCAATAGTAGAAATCCCCGAGTAAAATGGGACATTCTTGGGACAATAGCCGATAAAAAATGGCATAAAGCAACAGCAAACTACAATAGCACTTTTATTCTAACACATTGATTTAACTGCTATTATTTGTTGCAGTTAATTGCTACGTGTGAATCCCATATAACTTAAAATCCCTCGGTAGCAATACCATGCCGGTTCGATTCCGGCCCCAGCACCAACGCTTAGCCCTTGCGGTGTAAGGCTCCTAGCGGTTTAAGTTCTTAAACTGAAAATCAGAAAAATTTGTAATTTAAACTAAGTGAGCGCACTCAGAGCGCACCTGTTGAACTGTTTCTATTTTGGAAACAGTTGCATTGAGCTTGCTCAACATCATTAAAAACCTTAAACTTTGCTTAGTCAGTGTATTTTATATTAATCAATATCTATAAGTTAAATTACTAATGAATAATAGCAAGCCGAAAGTATTTGTTATTGCAGGACCAAATGGTTCCGGAAAAACTACGTCTGCTAAAAAATTGCTTCCAGAAATATTACAATGTAATGAGTATGTAAATGCCGATGCAGTTGCAGCCGCTTTATCCCCATTTAGGCCCGAAGAGGTGGCTATGCTTGCTGGTAGATTAATGTTAGAAAGAATCAACCACCTTGCAGTAAGGAAAGATGATTTTGCGTTCGAAACAACACTTGCATCTCGAACATTTATAAAATTTCTGAAAGAATGTAAAAATAATGGATATGAGATCAATATTATATTTCTATGGCTAAATTCACCGCAACTTGCAATACAAAGAGTTAAATTTCGTGTGGAGCAGGGTGGTCATAATATACCGCAAGATGTTATTACTCGCAGATATCATAGAAGCATACAAAATTTTTTGACTGAATACTCTCAAATTGCTACCAATTGGTTTTTGTATGACAATTGCGAAAAAGAGTCGAAATTAATTGCGAATAAAATAGGAAACAACGAAGCCAAAATTATTTATAATGTATTGTGGCACAATATAAATAGAGGATTACTAAATGAAAACAACAGATGAAAAGTTTGATTTAGCTGCACGCATTGATTATGGGGTCAAAGCTGGAGTTAGAGATGCCATTCTTGAACATAAGAGAGTTGGTGTATCCATAGTTGTTTTGCAAAATGGCAAAATTATTGAAATACCACCTGAAAAAATTGAAGTTGATGATAACTTACCACATTCGCCAATATAAATACAATACGCTATATAAAAAAAGCATGCGATTATTAATGTGAGTGTGGAGATTTCAAAATTATGAAGCATCTATGTATGTAAGGCTACGGCTTAAATTATGCTGGACATAAGATTTTGTTTACATCACGTACACAAGTTTTACAAAAGGCCCTTGCACACTATAGTTACTAACTTTGTTAACCATGGTTGCCACAAAAATACCTCCTGTCTCAATTCCCTGACCGCTTACTAAGGTTTCTGGCAAGTATTGACTAATTGCATTTATATATACAGCTGCTTGCCAGCCAAGACTAACTGTTAGCTTGTTATGATTTTTAAAAGTGCGAGCATACTTAGCCGCTAACTTCGTTTCAAAGCCAGGAATAACTTGATATACATGTTGATCCGTAATTGATTGATAATTTTGTGATTGATTGTAAAGTGTAAGAATTTCTTGTGATGTGCCGATAAAATTAGTAGAGGAGCTAATGTAACCAATAAGCGTAGAAATAGCTGTTTCGCCCCAGAAACCAAATCCGCTATGCATATTATAATCAATTTTTGCACCGAAACGTGGTCCTAAACCGGTAAAATTGGATTTTACTACCTGCTGCATACTAAACGGCCCAGGAAATGTAGTTGTTCGATTGCCAAAATAAGCAGCAGTGACTTTTTCTTGTAAAGAGCCAAAACTCAATCCACCAAAAAATCTTATATCAAGGTTATGATCAAAATTCACATCTTTTGCAAGATCTAAATTAACAATGTTATACCAAAACTTTGCATTTCCAGTAGCATTACGAATAACTAGACCGCCTGGGCCAATTTCATAATCTGGCCCCAAGAAATAAGTTATTCCATCAGCAGCAATCGATGCATTCTTATTGTTATATAAATTTGTCCAACTTAAAGCAATAGATGCACCGGTATTAGGAAACAGATAACGTGCAGCAAGTTCAAATCCTGGCTTAAAGTCTGGTTTAATTTCTTGCTCTGCCCATGTTGGCGATTGCGTTGGTAATTCTTTGTTGTTAATAACATAGTTTAAATTGCTTGCACCTGGTTTCAAAAACACCGCTGCTATGTCGAACTCATATCGAGCGTTTTCTGACTGTTGCGTAGACGCATAACTAGTTGAAATGCTAAATAGAGGCAATAGCACCAACAAAATCCGTTTAAACATTTATTTTTCCTTGGCCAATACACATATTAATATTTATAGTTAATAATTCAGAGATTGCAATAATGATGGTTAAAGCAGAGTTGGACAAAAGGCCATGATATTCATGCTAATACAAAAACAAGATAGGTGGCCAAGTTGTTAATCACATGCGCACCCCTAGTACATTCGAGTAGAACACGGACTTAAAATCCTTCGGTAGCAATACCATGCTGGTTTTCGACAAATCTGCGGGATTGCAGATTTTGATGCACGCAGTGCGGGAGTAGAGCCTGAGGGACAGGAAATCCCGTCCTTCAGGCCTTAGTGCTCGCAATTGCTTACATTTTGGCGCGATATTTTAGCAATGATCGAGACTTGTTTTCAGCACTATATATTGCTTTATTAGTTGCAGTATATTGCGTCGGAGCCGAAATTACACATTCGCCCCAATTAATTTCAAGTTTTGCGTTTTTGCGGTGTTCAGATGAAAGAAGAGTGCTTAAAAAGTAAATTCAATGCTTCAACATTAGATGAACTGATTAAAAATTCGCTAATAAATGGTTATCCTACAGGAGTACCAGATAATATGTTTGAACGTCAATTTGGAATAATTCTTCAAAAATAGTGTTCGTTTAAAATAAAATTTGACTTAGTTCCATGAAGAATTTACAATCAGCAACTAATTGTCTGATAGAGCGATTTATGCTCTGTTGCATATACAATATAACAATATATAAGAATAATAATTCAGGAGACTTTGCATGCTTCCAACTAACACCAATAAACGTCGTAGTGTTACTTCTGGTTCTGGTTCACGTCCTTATGCGCTACCGCCAGAAATATTAGAACCTGCGGTAGGCCTTGCAACAACATCGCATGGCAGCAAAAGAGTTCGCTATGCTGTTGATAAAGACGTTACTGTGAAAAAAAGTAGTATGACAGACGTTGTAGTTGAATCAGAAATGAGTGTAGCACTTAAATTACATAAATCTATGCCCAGTTCTGCTTTAAAACAAAATGATATAATCAGCATTGTATCTGCCATTACTGGTAACGGAATATATGTTTTATCTAGAGAAATCATCGGCTTTGATTTAAATAACTGGAGTGGCTTGAGCTATAAAAACGGACGTACAACTTATACTGATTTTATCAGTTTTGCTGTGAAAGCCAACGACGAAGGGAACCGCTGGGCAATACCATTACTAATTGATTTTGGTGCACGAGCTAGTGTTAAGCACTTGCAAGATATATCAAGCAAGAAAAGTAGCGATATGGACTATATTGAAGCAATATTGAATTCTTTAAAAAGTCAAGGCATAGCTATACCTACAGATATGCTTGAAAAAGCCAAGACGGATGACATGAGAGCAGCTTTTGAGCAACATAATCAAAGCCCTGAGATTGTAAATGCAAATGCAGCAGCAACTTCTGTTATAACTACAACAGTTGATTATGATCAAGAGGTTGAAGAAACAGAAGAAACAGCTACGCCAACAATACTTGCTTGGCCTGCATCATATGCAGCTCCAGTGCCGCTACAAAATACTACTAGCGTTGTTAAGGAAAAAGATTCATATGCAGAAAAAGCATTAGCATTTTTAAAAATCTCGAAAGAATTAGAAGATGGTTTATTATCATACCTGCGTTTATCAATTAAAAAAGATATTTTTGAAGAAGCGCTACTTAGGCAATTAAATGCTTATAGTGGTGCAGACCTTCAGGAATATCCTGCTTTTTTCGAAAAATCTAAAGCTGTATCTAAAGCTAGAGGGGGAGCTGCCAAAATTTTGCATGATCTGCAAAAATCTATGAAGCGTGATCCTTTACAAGGTGAGGTTTATTTCTGGAAGTATGCAGATTTAAACAATAGTGTTCTATATCAAGTTAAGAATCATACAACCAGAGGAGAGCATCAAGAATTAATCAGCACATTCTCGAATAAATACTTAATCTCCTGTGATGAGATTATTAGTTTAGTAGAAACATTGCAGGAATGTTTAGAAGCTTATTATGCGGCGAACAGAGCGAAAGAGCATGCTTATAGTATTGAAGCCAGAAAGTCAGCGCAAGAACTATCAAATCTAGAAAAAAACCAAGTTAAACAATTATTCAGGCAAGTACATAATGCTACGGAATACCATAAGCTTCAATCTAATATTATTTCTATATTAGCTAGATCTGACAGTTCTGCGGTGGCTGGCATTAAAGTTAGTCATCAATCCGAACAAATTTTATCTGGGTTTACAGCCCCCATAGCACCGAGCTATGAATTTTATAGGCAAACCACAACTACCGCAGCACGACAAACTTATTATCACTATGGGCAACAACAGCCACAGAAACCATATTATATGTCACAATATGCGCCGCAAAATGGTTACGGCCATAGTCACGCTCCAGCAAATTCAAATGCTGGTCAGCATCAACGACCATCTCGTGGATATGATCCATATTAAAGTGGCTTGAAATAATGCTTGACAAACCCCAAAAACTTGAGTGTATGCTTGAGGGTATGATAGGATGAAAACTTGTAATGGATTTCTATTAAACTATTTGGGGATTAAATATGAGACGTAAAAAAATTGTTGTTAATGGTCTAGATATAAAGGGAGATATAACTGGGGATGGACATCAGTTTGCCCATACCATAAATAATAATGTAGGTGGACCTGCGCCCACTGCGTCGTCTGCAACTTCTCAGACTCTAAATAGAACTGCAAATGGACATCAGTTTGCCCATACCATAAATAATGATGCAAGTGTAGCTACGCCCTCTGTATCATCTGCCCCCCATGCACCAGTGACATTTTTGTTTAATTCTCATCCAAAGGGAGGAAATGGTTATGGCCATGCTCCTAATCGGCAACCAGAAACTGTTAATGGTGTAAATATAATGGGAGGGATAACTGGAGATAACCATAAATTTTTAGGGACGCACGTAGTAATTATAACTGAAAAAGGTAAAATAAAAACAGTGACATATCCAAAAGATAAACCTGGTAATTAATTGACCGAAATTACCGTCACATGATCCGGAACAATACCAAAATGCTGCTCTTTACAATGTTTCTGTTAATTAGTTTATGCTTTCCAGTCGTTGCATTGAAGGCTGGAATTTAGTATGAAATTTACCTATGCGATTGTTGTATCTAAGATGTTTGTATCGTTAATAGTTCCATCTGCACAAAATATGGTTGATCTAAACTCGCAATATAATGTAAAGGCATATGGTTATCTATTAGGTACAAATGAGATAACCGGAAACAATGAGGTGGCGTTACCGCATGTTACATTGGTGCAATTTCATACTTCGCAGAAGAGTTTAAAAATTATTCTTCAGCGTACAGCTGAGATTATTGGTGCAAAACAAATAGCAGCGGAATCTACCCCTTCCGGAATGCTCTATGAGTCGAAAATCAAATATGAATTTGATTTCAAAAATAATTCTTGGATTAAATATGTTTGCTAGATCAAATTGTATAAGTGAATTGATTTTAATCTGGGTTCGCCGAAAGACCGCGGAGTAAATCTGGATATACTTGACATTCTTACAATAATTAGGTGTAACGACGTATTAAAATAAAATGCAATATCTCAAAAAATTAATTTCAAATTTACTAGGAATATATTTATTCTGTTTATCATCTACAGTATCGGCGGATTTTGGATCTGATGATGTAGTAAAGAATTTAATGAAACAAGCTAGATTATACTTAAAAACCAAAGATTACGAACAGGCCCTGGAATCCTATAATCAAGCATTAAATTTGCAAGCGGATGACTTTAAAATTTTAATTGCACGGGCTAATGCGTATTGGCTTGCAGGACAGATTGATAATGCAACATCTGATTTGGATAGATTAATACAAATATCAACAGTTCCTGCTGAAAAACATAAACTGCGGATAAAATAGCAGGAATAATTCGGTATTGATTTTTCATAGATGTTGCCTCACTACTAAGCCAGCTAAATGGCAACAGTGCTTGACCTAACAGTTTTAATTATAGTACACTTCACTTGGAATATGTATTAATAGCTGATTTAGCGGGGACGATTAAATGGACAACGATAAAACTTTAGAATTAACCAAACGCCTCATTGCTTGCCCATCTGTTACTCCCAATGATGCTGGTAGTCAAAATATTATACGCCAGGAATTATCAAATTTAGGTTTTAGTTTTACTGATATGCAATTTAATGACACTAGTAATCTCTGGGCAACGCGTGGTGCTGGTGCCCCGCATTTTGTATTTGCTGGACATACTGATGTTGTGCCTCCAGGTGATACCGCCTCCTGGAATAGCGACCCCTTTGAACCAACTATTCGTGATGGCAAATTATATGGCCGCGGTGTAGCAGATATGAAGGGTGGCATAGCCGCAATGATTGTTGCAGTGCAAGAGTTTATTACGGAAAATCCAAATTTTCCAGGAACAATAAGCTTTTTAATTACTAGTGATGAAGAGGGGCCAGCGCATGATGGCACTATAAAAGTATTAGAACAATTAAAAAAAGATAATGTCCAAATCGACTGGTGTATCGTGGGTGAACCGGTAAGTCAAAAAACCTTGGCTGATACCATGAAGCTTGGTAGTAGAGGTTCATTACATGGTGTTGCGACCTTCACCGGTAGACAAGGGCATGTTGGGCATGCGCAACGCGCGATTAACCCAGTGCATGCAACTATGGCTGCTTTATTAGAGCTAACACAAATTGAATGGGATAAAGCTACATCAGATTTTCCAGCCACTAGTTTTCAGATCACACGCTTACATTCAGATAGCGGTGCTGAAAATGTGATTCCCGAAACCATAACCTGTAGATTTAATTTACGCTATTCGCCTAGCGTTACCCCTGACGCAATTAAATCCAAAATTCTTGAAGTATTAAACACCAAACAATCGCTGCCATATGACATACAATGGCGTATCAGCGGTGTACCGTATTTATCTAAACGTGGCAGATTGACTCAGGTTGCTAGAGATGTAGTTTATGCAACCATCAATCAAGAACCAGAGATCCGCTCTGTAGGCGGTACATCTGATGCACGTTTTATTGTGCGTGATATAGAATGCGAAACATTAGAATTAGGTTTAATGGACACAACTATGCATGAAATTAACGAACATGTTTCTTGTGATGATTTACAAAAACTGACAGGTATATATAAACAAGTATTGAAAGGCTTGTTTTTGGATATGGATGTTAAAGTAGAAGAAACAAATAGTGATGGTTTAAATGTCGCAAATTAAAAATAAAATGTCCATGATTAAAATTATCATCTTTGCATTGGTTCTGAATGCAACTCAGTGCTTGGCTATTGATTTGGGTACATATTTTCCCGACTTCAAACCAGATTCAGATGGCCGTTTGGAAACATTAAACAACGAGGGAGGGATGGCTCCCATAGCGACTGGTGCAGAGCGTTGGTTATTAGCAGATCTTAAGCAGCAAGACAATAAGAATACGCGTTTATTAGAAATAGGCCCGGCATTTGGCCGCTTTCCTATAGAGTTATTTCAAGAAGGATTTAGTGGTAGTTACACTGCGATTGATTTAAGCGAAGAGCATTTGTCTTATTTACGTCAATCGTTAAGTAAATTTCCAAAATCTAAAGATAAAATTAGGACTATCGCCGGAAGATTTCCAGCAGACACTAAAAATTTACCAGATAATTCATTTGATGTAATTGTTGTTACGCACGTGTTTCATTTTTTTGAACCGCAATATTTTGATCAGTCACTCGCAGAATTGCATCGTTTGCTAACGCCTGGTGGTAAGTTATATTTAACTGCAAAGACTCCTTACAGCAATCGCTATAAACGTTTTATCCCAGTATATAAACAACGTATTCGCGATAAAGCAACTAATCCAGGCTATATTGATAATGTGAGTGAATGGGTTGATCCTACAACAATTGCCCCTGAGCGTTTGAAAAAGCTATATGGCCGTCATTTGTATTTCTTCACCAAAGAAGATCTAAATAAAATATTCAAGGACAATAATTTTAAAGTTGTGCGCTGCGAAGAAATACCTCTGGGCTATGATTCACCAATTTGGCAGGCGCCAAAAGAATATGCCAATAGAGAGGATGCAGTAATTCTAGCAGTCAAGTGATTTTAAACGAACTGGACAGTTTCTCTCTACTTGAAGGCTTTGGTAGGTAATCCATCAAATCTAAAAATTCAAGCCCAGAATCCACAAGTATTTTAAGAATTGGATCAAATGTCTCGTTATGCGTTTTATTGAAATCATGCAGCAGCATGATATTGATGGTTTCACTTGCACTATGCTCTGCACAATAATCTACTAGCCTTGTAAAAACTTCATTCATGTCATTAAAATTAAATTCATCATTTTTATTGGATATCATTTGGTAATATTCTCCAATATCAAAACTCCAGCCTGAATCTGTTCCACGCTCAATCATATCATTTTTACAATTGTGAATTTCTTGGCCTATTAACGCAGCAATTGATTCAAAACCATTTTGTTCTAAATATTCCTGCACATCATGACTACCCATGTCACCAAAAGGATATCTAAATAATTTACAAGGCCGCGCAACTCCAGCTAGCTTATATGCTTCTTCAATAAGATCCTCGGTCATTTTTATTTGCTCAATGCAATTTTCACATTTAGAAAACCATGGATGGCTGTACGAATGATTGCCGATTATAAAGCCTTGATTAATTGCATATACTATATCAGTTAATTTATCGCCGTGCATGGACTTCCCTACACAAAACAATACTGCCGGAATTTTGTGTGCTTTCAACGCGTCAATTTTTGCACGAAAAAAATCCGAGGGGGCATCATCAATAGTTAAAAATACTCGCATAAATAATTCCATGGCATAAGAGTTAATACTCGGTGTATAATCTAAGTTGCATAGTAATGCTTTTAAAGCTGCTCCAACAATCCACCCAAAACCACAGTTTCGATGATCTCGCTCTTATGACTAACATTTAATTTATTTTTAATATTAACTAAGTATGATTCGACACTGCGTTTTGATAATTCTAAGTTTTGTGCTATTTCTGTTGCCGTTAAACATCTAAATAAAAATAATATGCATTCTACTTCACGCCTAGAAAGCTTGATCTTACCATAGCGAGTATTAACTATATAAAAATTTCTATTAACTATATGGGGTATGGAATTGGAATTTAGCATTGCTATTGCATGCGTAAATGATTTATTTGCCAAGCAGTGCACCAATCTGGTGGTTCCTAAGATGCCAACATTTTGATTGTATTCATTTTTAAGCGGAACAATTTTGCCAGCTACCATAACAATACCCAGATCTTTAAAATATCCAGGGTTATTAATATCTAAAACTTGACCCTGCAAGACTTTATCGTCATCTGTACGATAGATATCTGCATGTAATGGGTTGAGGATTGTATCCATTAGCCCAACGATAGCTTTATCGCTCTCTAAACCGAGGAAGCGCGCATAGTTACTATTGCATGCCACGTAGCGATGTTGCTGATCTTTTACAAAAACAAAGGAATATTGATTGTCAATCAATCCTAGCAGTTGTCTAACTAGCCATGGGGATAGTTCGTTTTCGTTTTGACCTACCATATTTTATACTCTAATAACTTTAACAAATTGGCTTTAATATTCTACTTATAGAGTAGAGATTAACACTAATAGAGGTAAAAATGAATTTAAAAGCACCATTGTATGCAATAATTGGAATTTGTTTGCTAGTAATTATTGTAGTATGTACGACATTGAATAAAAATGATACTGATATTAACTTAATCAGTACGGCATTAATAGAATATCAAGATTTTCCTAAGGCTGGGATAAACTTTTATGATGTTAGCGGAGTATTATCTAAGCCTGTAGCATTTAAAGCAGTAATTGATAACTTAACCGATCATTACCGCAATAAAAAAATCGATGTGATATTAGCAGTAGATGCGCGAGGGTTTTTATTTGCAACTCCGTTAGCATATAAATTAAATATTCCTGTTGTAATGTTGCGTAAACCTGGTAAATTACCTGGTAAAACTATCAGCAGTGACTTCAGTAAAGAATATGGTAAGGATGTAATAGAAGTTCAAGAAAATGCCTTGCAACCTGGGCAACGCGTGATAATAATTGATGATCTAATTGCCACGGGAGGAACTTTTAAAGCGGCAATAAAACTAGCGCAGCAAGCTCAGGCAGAAGTTGTAGAGGTAACTGCAATTGTTGAATTAACAGAATTTAAGAATACTCGTGACTTAAACGTTAGTTTGTATTCAGTAGTTAAAAAATAGGGGATTATATGTGTAATATTAATAAATTGATTATATTAATTGTATTGTTTGCTTTAAGTAATGTTTGCTGCGCTAGCGATTACATCCTGTTAGATGGTAATGCAAATCGTTCCCTTAGTCAAAAAGTAGCAAAACAGTTACATGTGCCAGATAATTTGGCTGATATTGGTCACTTTAATGATGGTGAAATCAGCATAAAAATTGGTAAGAGCGTACGTGATAAGGATGTCTATATTATCCAATCAATTGCTAAATCTGAGACTGGTAGTGTCAACGATAACTTAATGGAATTGTATCTGTTAATTCGCACCCTGAAACGCTCTAATTCTGGTAAGATTACTGCTATCATTCCTTACTTTGGATATGCGCGCCAAGATCGTAAGAATGAAAGTCGGGTGCCGATTAGTGCGTCGGATGTCGCGATGCTATTGGAAAATAGTGGTGTGGATCGCGTGGTTGCATTAGATTTACATGCTGGGCAAATTCAAGGATTCTTTCATAATGTGCCTGTAGATAATATTTATGGTTCTGTCTTTATGGCGCCAAAATTTGCTGAATTAAATCTTAAAGATCCAGTAATAATATCTCCTGATGCAGGTGGCGTAGCGCGCGCCAAAAAATTTCGTGACACTTTAGCCATATATGGAGTTAAAGCGGACCTTGCTATTATAATTAAACAACGCGCTGCAGCTGGAGTGATTGAAAGTGCTAATTTGATTGGTGATGTTAAGGGACGCGATGTAATTATAGTAGATGATATTTGTGATACTGGCGGTACTCTTGTCAAAGCTGCAGAAGAACTTAAAAAATTTGGTGCTAATAAGGTCTATGCCTGCATAACTCACCCTGTATTCTCGAAAGATGCAATTACAAAAATAGAAAATTCTGAATTCGAACAAGTATATGTTTCAGATAGTATTGCAATACCTGTCGGTAAATATAATAAAATAACCCAAGTATCGGTTGCAAATTTGCTAACAATGGTTATTGAACATTTAGAACATGGTGAATCACTTTCTGAATTATTTATACCGCACAAGTCCTACATAGAGGAATATGGTGTAAGTAAAATTCATCCTGCGAATGAGATTTATCCTAAGTTTAAAAATTCATCTACGCATATGTTAATTAATAAAAAGCAGGATATAAATGTATTAGTTACTTCTAATGCTGAACTTAAAGTAAAAGCTGCAGCGATGATTTTTAAAGATAATTTTAAAGTTAGTGACAATAAATTAAAAATTTATGGTGTAAAAACTATGTCTGGCGTATCAGAACAACCTATAGGTCTTGACCAAGCAATACATGGGGCTAAAAATAGGATCAATGATCTAAAGCGACAAGACAAATACGAAAACAACAAGGGCAGCTACATAGTTTCAATTGAAAACTTTTTTACAGAATTACGTAAAGATCATAAGCCTACTGATCATGCTTTAGTAATTATTGAGGAGCCAAGCGGTGAGCAACATATTTATCTATCTGCCGGCGTAGAAATTTCACAAAATTTATACAATGCAGCACTACAACATAATGATACGATTGGTGAAGAATTAGCACGTAAATATAATGTGCGTGCCAATGACTGGCATGCTTATGTAACCGCAAATAAAATTGATCGCTTGCAGCAGATTGTATCGGCAGTTAAAAGGTGAGGTCCCTAATGATTATATATCCTACGTTGCTCTGCCATCTCAAGGGTGCTGAATGATAGTAATATTGAGAGTATGCTAAATAGCGAAGATCTATCCTTGGAAGACATTATCGCCTAAAATACGCCCTTGATCATTAAAAACTATGGTGTAAAAGATTTAGGCTCGCTTTGGATAACACCTGTTACATTAGTTTTATCCTGGTCCTGATCCGGTGCTGTAAAAAGCAGAACATTTACTAGCCCATTATCATACGAATCCATTGCCAATAATTCTGTTATATTCCCTGGCACTGTAACAAAACACCTAAGAAAATTTTCAAACATCTTAGGTGGAGTATGTTGAGATGGAAACCAAGAATTCAACTTATAATGTTTTACCAACATAAAAGAACTTATTCCGTTTTTATCTAGTTTTTCCATAGCTCGTTTTGAAGCATCCCTATTTGGATCTAACATGGAATCTAGGCATTTTGTAAGCTTAGAATTGTCGGCTCTTATTGCTCCGCTAATCCCTAAAGTAGGTAAAAACAAAGTATGCAATGGCGTTTGTCTGTTAGCAGATATATCATCAAGTCTATAATCTCTCATATTAGGAACAGCTAATAAAACATCAATTACTTCTTTAAGTAAAGAATTAGCTGCATAGTGCAATGGAAGGCGCCCAAAAATATCGCGTTGAAATGGATCTGCGCCAGCATCGAGTAATACCTTTACAGCTGCTGCATTGCCAGCGCCATAACATGCAACGAATAATGGCGAATGATCATAGCCTAAATTCATGGTATGGTTTATTCTGGCTTTAAACTCGATATTTTCTAGCAATTGCTCCAGTTTTGGAACATCGCCATTATATGCCGCAAGCCAAAGTTCCTCTACACCATCTACATAATGAAGATTAATGTCTAACATATTTATATCCTATAAATAATTTAATTAAATTCTAAAAGCTAAACGTAAGTCCTGCAATTAGACCACCTATATGCATTTTCCAATCAAAGTAAGTTGTACCGCTACCTGTTGTAAAGGATTGGTAGAATTGCCTATAACCTAAGGATATAGTAAAAAGTTTGATTGGTTTATATGCTATAAAGCCAATAATATCATAACTATCTTGATTTTTATTAACACCACCAATATCACCTGCTAACTTAATGGACCAAAATGGATCTATATCAAATAACAACATTGCCCCTATAAAAGGATCAGTCCAACGTGCTTCATAGGTGGCACCAAATGCCGGATCGTCGGGAGCTTCAGCCAAAACTGCGCTTGATGTATTTTTGGTATACCTAGCTCCAACGTATGGCTCCAGAACAATTTTGCTGTAATTATTAACTTGATGTTCGACTGCTTTATAGGATATGCCAAGACTATACAACCCAAATTTAGTGTCTACCAGAACTTCGAATTCATCAGATGTTGTGACCTCCAAACCCTTAATATTAACATACATAACATCCGCAAAGAGCCCAAACTTACCTTTATTGGCATTTATATCGAACATGCCACCACCATTGACATGCTTAAAAATATCTTTAAAGTTCTCTGATATGTGTAACAGCTGATTTGGGATCCCTTCAGCCGGTACACCAACCTCTATATCCCCATCTACACTCACAGCCCATACATATGGTGTGATGCTAAAGCAAAAGTCATCACGATCTGCAGCATAAATACCACCAGCCCATAATAAGGCTAAGCAAGCATATAACAGTGACAAATACTTCACACAAAAATCTCCTATTTATCACTATGCAAATATTACAATGGAGTTAATTAGTTCTGCAACTTGTTGTTTAATAATAGCAGGTTTAAAATTGCTTTAAATCCTATTTTTTATTAATATATAATGAAGATGATATTAGGGCTGACTTAATATGAAACGTGTTTTGCTCACATGTGCTAGAGTTCCTACAGCTCTTTTTTTAGCTCGCGCCTTACATAAAGCCGGTGCAGAGGTACATATTGCAGACCCGTTTCCCATACATATTTGCAAGGCAACAAATTCTGTAAGCGGTTGTCATATAATTACATCGCCTACAAAAAATAAAGCTGCATATAAAAATGAAATTTTAGATATTATAATTAAATATAAGATTGATTTAGTTATACCTGTTTTTGAAGATGCCATCTTCTTATCAGAATTTTATAATGATATTGCCAGCAAATGTAATATTTTATTATCCGACTTCAAACTTTTGCTACAACTTCACAATAAATTTGACTTTATAATACTTGCTAAGAGTCTAGGTTTAGCAACGCCGACAACATATAAGTATGATTTTCCTGCAAATAATTTTGAGTTTATAAAAAATACTAAATATGTTGTAAAGAAAATTTATTCAAGATCTGGGTCTGGAGTCGAGATATTTGAAGCTGGTGAACAAATAAACACCGCGGTACAGCCGGATGGCGAATATATAATTCAAGAGTTTATTGCTGGGCAAATGGTTTGCACTTGCAGTTACGTATCGAATGGCAAACTATTATTACATACTGCTTATAAACAACTTATAGTCACGCCTAATGGCACCGCAGCGATTTGTTTTCAAGCTATAGATAATATAAAAATACAAAATTCTATAGAAGCATTTGTTGCTACAATTGGTTATAACGGCTGGATTTCGTTTGATATAATTCAAAAATCTAATGGTGATTTTTATTATATAGAATGTAACCCACGAATATCTTTAGGTATATGTTTATATGATCCTAAAATTATGGCACAAACATTGCTAGAAACAATTCCAGATAAAAAAATTAAGGGTGCAATAACTATTGGCACTAAAGCACAAATTGCTTTAGTCTCTATAGAGTGTATATTACGTAGATTGTTTAAAGGATCCCTACAATTCAAAGAACTAAAAAGTCTTATGAGCTCCAAAGACATAATTTTTGATCGTTATGATTTATATCCTTATGTTTATCAGTTTGTTTGTTATGTATATATAAAATATATTGCTATAAAATTAAAAACAAACTTTATTTATGCTGGAACTTATGACCTAGAGTGGAACTAGTTTTTGGTAGGATTGATCTATAATAAGTTGCCTTACGTGTTCAGACGCTCCACGATAATTTTGTTCTGTGCAAGCAGATAACCCTAAAATTAAGTATGAAGCTCCCTAGCAAACGTAGCCTATTTAACATTATGCTTATCTGTTGTAATTGTTTCATCTGGGATTATTCTTGTCGTCGCACCGTAAATTATAAGAACTTTTTGGCCAACTGATAACTTAAGATCATTTGCTTGAGAAACAGCTATGATAGAATCATCTTTTTTAAGGCGAATTATATATTCAATTCCTGTTTGGCTATTGGCAGCTTTATCGATCGCTTGCCCAGCGATTCCACCTACCACAGCTCCGCCGATTGCGCCTATAATATTGCTGCGAGAGCTACCGCCAATCGTGGAGCCAACTACTGCACCACCAGCTGCGCCTGCCAGGCCACCTACATCACTACGATTGTTAATCATAACATCTCTTTGTGCAATTATAGTCCCATGTAGCACCTTACTGGCTACGCCAGCTTCTGCTGTTTGATAAGTGTTTGTTGAAACGCCACCGCAGCCAGAAATAAAACTTACTAACAAAAGCAAGCAAGCTGTTAATTGTTTTTTCATTGAAATATCCTGTAGAATTCGTTTTTTAACATTGCGCCTACACATTAAGCCCATTAACTTAATGCGATTAAAAAAGAAACATCCTAACTCTTGTTTTGCCTTTATGCAATAGGGCCTGTTGACATTTCCCGCTGCAGC
>Ga0206973_1131_pt1 | contig 16461 bp, 16 predicted proteins | sample Alteio_BWOrgHeat_83_FD_152927 | JGI IMG/M metagenome (GOLD analysis project Ga0206973, IMG submission 152927) | Enriched cells from forest soil in Barre Woods Harvard Forest LTER site, Petersham, Massachusetts, United States -... | ecosystem: Environmental > Terrestrial > Soil > Temperate forest >...
GCTGCGCGCCCTGGCGCAGCCGAGTTTACGCCACGCAGCAAAAAAAATTAAAACCGCAATCTGCATAGGGGTGCTCATTTAGCTATAAAGATTGCATTGGCACTCGTATTTATATTGCAAGATATCTTGAATGACTTCGGTAATCCCGACTATTTATGTGTATTTACAAACATAAATTCGACGAAATTAAGCTAAGTATAATTTTTAAACTCGTACTCACAATATTTGCTAATACAACAGCTACTACACCCCGGCTTGCGTGCTTTACAAACATAACGGCCGTGTAAGATTAACCAGTGGTGCGCGTCTTTCTTGAACTTATGTTGAATAACTTTCTCTAATTGTTGTTCTACCGCTAACGGCGTCTTGCCATCTGCCAGGCCAATACGTTTGGCAACTCTAAAGATGTGTGTGTCGACTGCTATAGTCGCATGTCCAAACGCAGTATTTAATATTACATTCGCAGTTTTACGCCCCACCCCAGGCAAGGACTGCAGATCTTCACGCGTTTGCGGCACCTGAGAGTTAAAATCACTTACTAATTTTTTGCAGGTTTTGATAATATTTTCAGCTTTAGTATTGTATAAACCTATAGATTTAATATAAGTTTTTAAATCATGTAAGCCCAATGCTAATATTGCTTCTGGCGTATTAGCCACTTTAAATAATTCTGCAGTAGCCTTATTTACACTAATATCAGTTGCCTGCGCAGAAAGTACTACGGCTATTAATAATTCAAAATCACTAGAATAAACTAATTCAGTAGTTGGGGCGGGATTGAGGCTCTGCAGTGTCGCAAAAATTTTTTCAATAGTTTTTTTATGCATCGCGTTTCGATTTAACCCTGGCCAAAGACTCTTGAATTTCGGCACGTATTTTACTACGCCGCTCTGCTTCGCTAGCATAAACTGGTAAAGTACGTTGCGCCTCTTGCTGTAAGCGTAACTGCCGTGCCTTATAACGCTTTTTGGCCTGTATACCGCGGGACTGCCTATCTATAGTAGCATCCGCTGGCACGATATCGATGCAATCTACGGGGCATGGATCTATGCATAATTTACAGCCTATACATTCGTTAGATAAAACAATATGCAAGAACTGATTCGTGCCAACAATTGCATCAACCGGGCATGCTGGAACACAACGGCTACAACCAATACACTCATCAGCACGAATCACCGCGGTAAGAAACTCATGCGTCATTTAACACGCATGCCAGCTTGTGCCCCGACGTGGGGTTCCAAGATCCAAAGCTCAGCACCACCAGGGCCTGCAGCAAGCACCATGCCTTCGGATAAACCAAAACGCATTTGTCGTGGCGCTAGATTTGCAACCATTACAGTGTATTTACCAATTAAAGATTCTGGTTCATAGGCGGCTTTAATGCCAGCAAAAACTTGACGTGGATTCTCCTCGCCAATATCTAAAGTTAACTTTAATAATTTTTCCGCTTCAGGCACCGCTTCAGCATTAATTATCTTCGCAATTCTTAAATCGATTTTTGCAAAATCATCTATAGTGATGGTGGGACGCACCTCTTCTTTGTCAGTCATATAGCACTCTTGGTATTATTTATGAAAACAACTATGTTACTGCCGCGGCAAGTGATTTGCAATAATAGACAAAGCGCATTACGCTTAAAGTATGCTGACATATCAACAGAAAAAACTCTCTATTACTTGCGTATCAGTGCTAGCCATACTGGGAATTGTCTACGGTACAGTTTATATATTATGCAGAACCTATTTAACCTCGCATAATGTCCAAGCCCTGCTTATAAGTCAGGCCGAGCAGAATTTAAAACGTAATGTAAGTATTGACAAAAATATCGGCTTTAGTGTTGGCTGGGATATGTCGCCACACATAATATTACACAATGTAACAATTGCAAATAGCCCGTGGAGCTCACATGCTACAATGCTAAAAGCGGCTTCAGTAGATGTACACTTTAGTTTAACAAAATTAATACTTAAAGACTTTCATATTATATCCTTGGATCTTGATCAAGCCGAATTATATTTAGAAAGTCATAACAATGAAAATAATTGGGATTTTGGAGATAAAAATGATAATGCTAGCAGTAGTAGCATTAAATTGTCGATAAACAAAATCGATGTTACCAATGGTATTTTGCATCATGGTGATGATACCTTTAAGCTAGATAAGCTTGATCTAACTATGCCAGATGGCGACACTCTATATCATATAAACGTCTTGGGTAAACGTAACAACTCACCATTAAAGGCCACCATTAATATTCAGAAAACTGTTGAAAAAATCAAGATAGATGTAGAGCGCTTATTAATTGGAACGAGTACAATAACCGGTGAGCTCAATATCAATAAGTCACCACTTAAAATCAGTGGCGAACTAACTGCTAATACTTTTGCTATTAGTGATTTTACTAGCGGTAATACTAGTAACGGCAGCGGCGAATATACTATTCCAAATACACCATTAAATATCAATAAACTCAAGGATTCTGTATTCGATATCAACATCTCGATTGAAAAATTGGTGCTAAACAACATTACTTTAAAGCATGTCGGTATCCAAGCTCAAAATGTTAAAAATATACTGAACATATCTCTGAAACCAGCTGTCAATATGGCTGCAGGTAAGCTTAATGCGAATTTAACTTTTGACCTAAATTATGATAAACCGCAAATTCATTTTCAAGCCAAAACAAGTGGTGCACAACTTGAAAGTTTGATGCAAGATATGTTCGGCAAATCTCCTATTACCGGTAGCGCCCTAGAACTAAGTGTTAATCTTGATGGTAATGGTGATAATCTAAATAGTATCGTTGCTAGCTTGAGCGGGAGGATTTTGGCAACTGCTGGTCCAGGAACATTTCTTAATTCTAACGCGTCTTTAAATAATATATTTACCACAGTATTAACGTCAGTAATAACTTTTGATAAAACTAAGTCCAGTACGGCGTTTACTTGCGGGGTATTAAATTTTAAAGTTAATAACGGTATAGCTAACGCCAACAATGGCATCGGCATTGAGGCTACGAGTGTTAATGTATTAGGCAATGGCATGATTGATTTGCGCAATGGTAGAATTAAATTTACTATTACCCCACAAAATACTTTAACAGCTAATCCAATTGATCTTGCTAATTTTTCAGTGGCACAATTAGTACAAGTCAGTGGTACTATAAGTAAGCCTCAAGTAAGTCTAAACCCCGCTGGATTATTAACTACTAGCAATGGCGTCATGGTGGCAAAAATGGCTACGGGACTAAGTGGTGGTTTACCTGGACTTGCAGCAGTACTAGCTGAACAAGCTCTAAATAAACCAACAGCGCAAATTTCACCGTGTAAAGCGGCGTTAGCGGCGAATTAGAAGAGAGCCTGGGTTTCAGGCTCCCTTACTGTTGGGTTGTTCAATTTTAACTAAATTTTGGACCTTAATGTAGCTGAGATTTTAACCTCTCCTCGCATATCAGATGGCAGGGAATCTAAGATGAACTTTTTTTGCATACCAGGCATGTATAGATTGCTTCTTTCTTCTACAATGCAGGATGTATCATTCATGCCAATATTCGGTGAATCTTCTATTTTAATTTCTCTTAGCATATCAGATAGAGCTTCTGATTCATCGATTTTAACCCCTTCTAGCATATTAGAGGGAATGGAATCAAAGAAAAAACTTTTTTGCATACCAGGCATGTATAGATTGCTTCTTTCTTCTACAAAGCGGTATATATCATTGGTCCCGTTTAGTATTGGCATGTCGTTTCCTCATATGTATTGTTTTAAAATAGTTATTACGGTATTAGCTCATTGTAGAGCTAAGAAGCAGTTTATCATGTGCTAAAGTTTACGATCAATATGATTGTCCTAGTTAATGACATATAGCCCCATCTATAAGTTTATTGGGGAACGCCAATCCGTAGCGCTAGCGTAGGATTGGACTAAGGGGTCATAAATGCAAAAGAGAGCCTGGGTTTCAGACTCTCTTACTGTTGGGTCGTTCAATTTTTATTTAGTTAAAATTTAATCTTTAACTAAAAATTCACCGTACACGACAAAAAATGACTCCCCTCCTCCCAAAGCTCTGTTTGGGAAGGAGGGCTAGGGAGGAGGGGAGTCATTTTTTGTCGTGTACGGTGCTAAAACTTAGGGTAAGACTTGATAACATTTTGTTTTTTATACTGGGGATCAGACGAAGAACCTTCGGTTGGGGGCGTCATTGATGACGGAACGGGGCGACCATTGATCTTGTTACCTGTACCCTTTACAGCGTGGGATAGCCCACTATTACCACTATTTTTCCCAGTATTTAAGTTGTTTGTTTCATTCGTGGTGTAGTCACCGATGAAAGAGTATTCATCAACGTTGTTGTTACCGTTTGCAGTGTTGTTTGGATTACTGTTATTACTCGTACCTTGGGTGGATGCACTGTAAATGACTGGATGCTTTACTGGTGAAACACCACCATAGGTGTATGAGTTACCATCACCGAGTATAGATTGCTCTATATCATTATTATTACTATTCTTAATCGTACTTTGGGCGGCCGAGCTCGTACTTTGGGTGTGGGTGGATGGGATGTAACTGACTGGGGGCTTTACTGGTGGAACATCACCATAGGTGTATGAGTTATTATCACCGAGTATAGATTGTTTTATATTTTTATTATTACTATTCTTACTCGTACTTTGGGCGGACGAACTCGTACTTTGGGCTTGGGTGTATGGTATGGAACTGACTGGAGGCTTTCCTGGAGCACCATTATATGAGTTACCATCACCGATTATAGATTCGCTTACATTACTAATATTACTATAATTACTACCTTTCTTTTCAGTGGTTTTCGGTGCTGGAGCGTCTGCGGATGATTTAATATAAACGTTCTTGCCACGAATACCCTTAATTATGACAATACCTTCCGGAGCTTCAATAAAAGTGTCATCGTCAACATTACCCTTAATTATGACATTTCCATTTTTAGCTCTAATATCACCCCCTTTGGCAACATTACCCTCAATTTTGACATTTCCATTTTCAGCTCTAATATCAACCTCTTTGGCAACATTACCCTCAATTTTGACACTTCCATTTTCAACTCTAATATTAACCTCGTTGCCAACATCATAATTAATTGTAAGATTGCCGTTTTCAACCTTGATTTTTGTCTCAGGTGGAATATGACAATTAATCTTTAAATTATCCCCGTACTTTATTGTTTTATTTTCACCTATAGAATTAATGACCCCGTTTTCTATTAGCATGTCGTTTCCTCATGTGTGTTGTTTAAAAATAATTCTTAGGTACTAAAGCTCATTGTAGAACTAACAGACAGCGTATCATGTGCTAAAGTTTATAATCAATACCACAATCGTTACCGTAAATATAATTATTAACTCCCCGCTACAGTTAACTGCTCTAACAATACCGATCCAGTAATAATGTTTGAACGCGCATCAATATCGTTGCCTGTGGCAACTAGATTCGCAAAGATATCTTTGAAATTGCCAGCAATAGTAACTTCTTCCACCGGATACGCAATAGCACCGTTTTCGACCCAAAAACCAGCCGCACCTTGTGAATAATCGCCAGTAATAATATTTGTACCATGGCCCAATAATTCGGTAACCACAAATCCCGTGCCCATTTTTTGCAGTAGCTGCTCAAAATTATCTGTACCTGGCTGCACAACTAGATTATGTACGCCACCAGCATTGCCAGTAGTACGCATCCCTAAATGTCTTGCAGCATAACTGCCAAGCAAATAAGTCGCTAGTACACCATCTTTAATTACATCTTTAGTACAAGTTGCCACCCCCTCATCATCAAATGGTGCACTTCCTAAAGCCTTAAGCAAATATGGTTGCTCAGAAATATTCACAAAGTCTGGAAAAATCTGTTGTTGTAAACAATCTAATAAAAAACTACTTTTTCTATACAAATTACCGCCAGAAATAGCAGTTACTAAGGTACCCCATAAAGTAGAAGCCGTCTTAGGAACTAGTAATACTGGGGCTTTACAAGTTTTGATCTTACGTGCGCCTAAACGCGCCATGGTTTTAGCGGCAGCTTTTTTACCTAATTCTTGCAATGACATAAGATCTGCTGCATCACGCGCTGCAGTATATTCGTAATCACGCTGCATGCTTTCGCCTTGTTGCCCGATTACTGTACAATATGCGCCATACCGCGTCGTAGGATAAGCTGCTAAAAATCCGTTGCTATTAGCATAAACATACAGTTGATCGCTGGTAGAAAACGCCGCACCATCTGAATTGGTAATTTGCTTGTCGTAATTTAAAGCCGCAGCCTCACATTCTAAAGCTTTGGCAATCGCCTGCTCAGGCGTAATATTAGAAACATGATATAAATCTAAATCTTTAATATCGGTCGCTAGATCTGCTTTATCGGCCAGCCCTGAATATACGTCTGGTTCAGTATACTCGGCGATCCTACAAGCTGCAGTAATTGCAGCGGTAATCGCGGGTTGCGTTAAATCTGTAATCGTTGCAGAACCAGAACGCTGCCCCTTGTATACTGTAATTCCTAAAGATTTATCACGGAAGAACTCGATTGTTTCCACCTGCCCCATGCGAACATGCGCTGACAAACCAGCATTAGCACTGCCACCAACCGCAGCAGCAGTAACGCCTGGCTGCATTATGGCTGCTTCTAACATGTTACTTACGATTGCGGTTAACTCAACACTAGAAATTATATGCTTCAATGCTCTGTACCGCCCACCGTAATTTCATCTACCAATAATGTCGGCTGCCCAACGCCTACTGGCACGCTCTGACCTTGCTTGCCGCAAACGCCTATACCGCGATCTAATTTTAAGTCATTACCTACCATGCTAACTTTAGTAAGCACATCAGGACCACTACCAATTAAAGTTGCACCCTTAACAGCATGCGTAATTTTACCATTTTCGATCATATAAGCTTCGCTAGCAGTAAATACAAATTTACCGGAAGTTATATCTACTTGCCCCCCAGAAAAGCTTACCGCATATAAACCCTTTTTAACCGAGGAAATTATTTCCTCAGCTGTATATTTGCCTGGCAGCATATAAGTATTAGTCATACGCGGCATTGGTAAATGAGCATAAGATTCACGTCGACCATTACCAGTAGATTCGGTACCCATTAGACGCGCGTTTAAACGATCCTGCATATAGCCTTTTAAAATGCCATTCTCGATTAAAGTCGTGCACTGCGTCGGCACACCTTCATCGTCAATATTCAGCGAACCGCGTTTTTCTGGTAACGTACCATCATCAACTACAGTGCATTGCGAACTTGCAACACGTTGCCCAATACGACCTGCAAATGCCGAAGTTTTTTTACGACTATAATCACCTTCTAAACCGTGCCCTACAGCTTCATGTAACAAAACACCAGGCCAACCTGGCCCTAGAACCACCGGCATATTTCCTGCAGGGGTATTTTTGGCATGTAAGTTTACTAAAGCTTCACGTACCGCATCACGCGCATAACCCAGACCGACACCTTTGTCTAAGAACATTTTATAGTCTTGGCGCCCACCGCCACCACATGAGGCACTTTCGCGACGGCCATTTTCTTCCACTATAACATTGACATTTAAACGCACCAGGGGACGTATATCCGCTGCGTAAGTACCGTTACTATCCATATATAATATTATATTGTGCGAGCCAGCCAAGGAGACTATAGCTTGCTTTACACGCGAATCACTACGGCGTGCTTCTTGATTAATACTATGCAACAGGGCAATTTTGTCGCTATCACTTAATGATTGCAAAGGATTTACCATCGGGTATAAATCATGCGGCTTGATTAATTTTTTATCCCAAACTTTGACCCTGCCCTTACCACCTGAAACTGCTATAGTTCTAGCGGCTGTGGCTGCCTGCTGTAACGCTGGCAGCACGATGTCATCGGAGTAGGCAAAGCCAGCTTTTTCGCCGCTTAAAGCCCGTACCCCAACACCATGATCGACACTATAAGACGCATCCTTAATGATTCCGTCTTCTAAAGTCCAAGATTCAAAATGCGTACCCTGAAAATATAGATCGGCGCTATCAACCGCATGGCCTAGTATACTAGCCAATATCTTTTCTAAGTCTTGTTCAGTAACCCCAGCTGGTGCCAGCAGGGTCGTGCGTGCTATGTCAAGTTCTGTATCCATAAGCTTGATTCTAAGCTGTGGCTCACAAAATTGCAATCGAGTCGTATACTTAGCTAATGAACAGCATAAAACTCATAAAACAGACTGTACGTATAGCTAGCTTAATGTTAATACTGCTAGCACTATTGATATTCCCTATAGAAGCCAACGCCGCAACCGATACCGATGTTGCTTATTGGCCCCCAGTTATCGCAAATTTTACAACCTTGCACGCACAACAACCACAAGATGCCAGCATTACTGACTCTCTTGCTAATGCTTATAACAATTATGGTATTTTATTAGCAAAGCAAGAACAGTGGAATCCAGCCATAACCGCATTACAACAAGCAATCGCATTAAACCCCAGTATGCTTCAGCAGTTAAAACAAAATTTAAGTAATATTTATTTTTCGTATGGCTATCAATTATATAAAAATCCAAGTAATCAGTTATACAATAGTGAACCAAATAGCACGGCCAAGCAACTAGCAACTCAAGCCATAGCGCTATATCAAGGCAACGCCAATGCATATTTACTACTCGGTGATATTGAATATATGAACCAGCAGATGCCAGCAGCGCAACAAGCTTGGCAACAAGCAGCAACCCTATTACCTGATAATAAAGATATACAACAACGTCTTGCCAAAATAACTACTGAAACAAAAATAGAAAGTGACATGAACGATGTTTATAATCCGTATTTTAACATCAAAATCAATAAAGATGTGCAGTTAAATCCTAATCTAAGCGTAACTACTATTTTACAATATGCGCATGACAGCGTTGCTCCTGACTTCGGCTATATACAACGTAATAAAGTGCCAGTGGTAGTTTACAATAGAGTTGAATACAAAGAAGCATTAGCAGGTGCGCCTAGTTGGGTCGAAGCCTCATATGATGGCAAAATACGTATAGCGTTAGCTACGAATCAACAAGACTTTCATTTAATCATTAGCGATATTGTGCATGAATATACGCATGTGATTATTGCAGATATTGCCAAGGGTAATTGTCCATTATGGCTTAACGAAGGCATCGCAAAATATGAAGAATATAAGCATGGCGCATCACCACGAATTTTTATGCTGGCACTTGCTTATAATACTAAGAACCTTATTGCTTGGAACAAAATCAATACGGCCCTGCTAAGCCCAGACACACAAACTGCTATATTAGCGTATCAGCAAGCATTTAGTTTCGTATACTATTTGGTACAACGATTTGGCATGCCTAAAATCGTCCAACTTTTAAATTCACTAGGCAATAAAATTGAATTTAACGCTGCAGTGCAGCAAGTGTACGGCGTGCCTATAGAAACTTTACAACAGAATTGGAATTTGTGGCTAACAGGTTTTATCAATAATTGGGCTGATGCGCCAGTTGCAGAAGACGTGCAAGGAAACTAGAATATATAAATGAGTAATTTTTCCGAATGGATCATAGAAAAAGTCAGCCTGTGGTTGCTAAGAGAATCGCCGCCGAAGCGAGGATACTTGAGCGATTTTAACCACATATGTCACGAAATTCAGCGCGCTGATGTGCTATTAATCGAAGGTCGCAGTCGTGCTAGTTTGATTATTAAACATGTGACTCAGAGTCCTTGGTCGCACGCGGCATTGTATATTGGTCGCATCAGTGATATTCATGATCCGGCGTTTCGAAGAATTGTGGAGCGGCACAGTAAATATTCGCCAGACACGCAGCTACTAATCGAATCAGAAATTGGATTAGGAACGATGATATCTTCAGTAGATAAATATCGTTATGATCATATACGTATTTTGCGCCCCCACGGGCTAAGCAAAAATGCAGCTCCAGAAGTTATTTATTATGCAATTAGTCGTATCGGGCGCAGTTACGACTTACGACATCTTATGGATTTGTTTAGATTTTTATTTCCATGGGGTTTATTTCCGCGGCGCTGGCGATCCACATTATTTCAACACAATGCATTACAGCCAACCAAAGATATTTGTACCACTATGATAGCCAACGCATTTCATTCGGTACATTACCCAATTCTGCCAATAATTAGAAAAAATGAAGCAAAAGAATTAGAACTTATAGAAGGCAATATCAATTTATTTACACCATCTGATTTTGATTTTTCACCATTTTTTGATGTCATTAAGTACCCAATCCTGCCACTAGATGCACAGGGTGAGTATAAAAATCTGAATTGGAAAATAGGCGCCGTGAATATTGAGAATCGCGACAGCGACAATAATTTTTTAGAGTAATTGTTATACGTTAAGTTAATGCTGCTCCAGCAAATTCTGCATACTCAAATTATCTGCGGTAGCTTTATCAGCTAGGCTGTCGGCAGTATTACCCATTTTGTTATATATATTGGCACGCAGTCTATATGCTATTTCATTTTTTGGATCGCTATCGATCACATAATTTATATCTTTCAGAGCAGCATTTAAATCATTAACCAGTAAAGCAACACCTGCACGATGTATATATGCTTGCAGCAGCCGCTTTTTAGAAGCAGCTAGATCACTAGGTGTTGCATTAGCTACAGCAATATTATGCGATATTGCATTGCCAAATTCTGCTTCTGCCTCCGAATATTGCTTTTGTTTTTCGTAAAGAACGCCTAAATTAAAATATGCTTGATCAAAATTGGCATTAATTGCAAGCGCATTTTTATAATCATTTATAGCATTATCGGTATTGCCTTGATCATCATAAATAGCAGCTCTAGTATTATAGGCTTCCGCAAAATCAGCCTTTAATTTAATAGCAGCGTTTAAATCAGCAATAGCCAGATCCAAGGCATGTTCGCCTTGATATGCCAATGCCCTAGCATAAAATGCACTTGGAGAATCCGGCACCAGACGTATCGCATCACTAAAATCTTGAATCGCAACGCGATATTGTTGAAGACTTAAGTATAATAAACCACGTTGGTAATAAACATCTCCATCTACATCTTTACCACTCTTAATTTGTGCGCTATATTTGTTAATTAACTCTTGATTGCGAGCACGCATTGTCTCAGCTTCTTTGTTAACAGGAATTTCCGGCGCTGCTGCAACAGGAGCAGTTTTTGTTGCTACAGCTGCAGGCACTACGTGATGCGAACGATATACATGTATAATGTAGTAGACTAGTACCGCTGCTAATAAATACGCAATTAAAAGTTTCTTGTTCATAATTCACCAAACCATCATTTTTCAGGGATCTTATTTAAACTATATCGACTACTACGATGTAGTCGTCCACAACAAACTAAAAACATCTCTACCGCAAAGCCTACCGCGCGATCTTTAGAAGTAAAGGCTGCTGCAAATAAACGCTCACAGCGATCAGGGCCAATTATATTTTCAACAAATACATCAAATTCACCACGAAAATTTGTTACTAACCAACGGCGCCCCATAAACTCTGCGGATTGATATATTATGTCACCATATTCAATTGATGGGAGACTAATTTTGCACCCAAGTGCTAATTGTTTTTGCAGGTCTTGAAAATACTGTATCCACTTTATCATTATAACGCTCTTATGTTACTTATCTTTCCATGACATTGCTTATATTTGCGTCCAGATCCACATGGACACTGATCGTTTCTACCAACTTTTGGCTCTGCTCTTACAAAAGGTTTTTCGTTTTCTATAGTTTCCTGCTCATTATTAGAGCTCGCGCTAGGACTGGACAAAATAGTTTCTGCTTGATCATGATGAAATTGTAAAGCGGTAGACTCACGACGCATTGCGGCATCAACTACTTCCGGCGCAGTTTCTTGCTGAACTTGAATCTTGCTCAAAAGAGCAATCACTTCCCGCTTAATATTCTCTAACATGCTAGTGAACAATGTAAAGGCTTCACGTTTATATTCTTGTTTAGGATCTTTCTGCGCATAGCCACGTAAATGTATGCTTTGACGCACATAATCCATAGTTGCTAAATGCTCTTTCCATTGGCCATCCAAAACATTCAACATGATTACTTTTTCTAAATGTCGCATGTTAGCGCTACCAGCCTGATGCTCTTTTTCTGCTTGCATTTGCATAAAATGTTCTAAAACTTGCTGTGCTATTTTTTCAGCATGTAAAGCTTTATCAGTACGTAACCACTGTGAAATTGCTAGTTTTTGACCAAATTCTGCGTCTAAACATTGCTCTAATTCTATAACACGCCATTCTTCTGCCATGCTTTGTGGTGGTATATATTCGTAGACGAGCTGTTGTATCACATCACGCCGCATTTCTTGTATAGATTCCGAAATATCCTGGGCATTCATCAACTCATTGCGTTGCTTGTAAATCACCTGTCGTTGATCATTGGCAACATCATCGTACTCTAATAATTGCTTACGAATATCAAAATTATAGCCTTCTACTTTACGTTGCGCATTTTCCACGGCGCGAGTAACTATAGATGCTGTAATCGCCTCACCTTTAGCCATTCCAAGTTTATTAAGAAACGCTGATAAGTTATCAGAAATAAAAATACGCATTAGATTGTCACGGATCGACAAATAAAATCTCGTGCTGCCTGGATCACCCTGGCGTCCAGATCGGCCGCGTAACTGATTATCGATACGACGTGACTCATGACGTTCCGTACCTATAATATGCAAACCACCAGCTGCAATCACTGCATCATGACGTTCTTGCCAAGCTTGCTTCAATGTTACAAGATTTAATTCCTGACCTTCAATTTCAGTTTCAAGCTTACCACCTAAAACAATATCAGTACCACGACCAGCCATATTGGTTGCAATTGTAACTTTACCAGGGCGCCCAGCCTCAGCAATGATCTCCGCCTCTTTTTCATGAAACTTGGCGTTTAATACTTGATGCTCTATATGCTGTTGCTTTAACAAACCTGATAAAAATTCCGAGGTCTCGATCGATATAGTACCAACCAAAACCGGTTGCTTGCGCACTACACAACTTTTAATGTCTTCGATAATAGCCGCAAATTTGTCTTCTTGCGTTAGATAAATTAAATCTGCTTTATCGTCACGTTGGTTAGGTCTATTAGTAGGTATAACCACCACCTCAAGACCATAAATTTGTTGAAATTCATATGCTTCTGTATCCGCAGTACCAGTCATACCAGCTAATTTGTCATACAGCCTAAAATAATTCTGGAATGTAATAGATGCTAATGTCTGATTTTCGCTCTGAATCGCCACACCTTCTTTTGCCTCGACTGCCTGATGTAAACCATCAGACCAACGCCGCCCCTGCATAGTACGACCGGTGTGCTCATCAACAATCACTACTTCATTATTTTTTACTAAATATTCTACATCGCGTCGGTACAAACCATGTGCACGCAGTGCGGCATAGATATGGTGCATTAAATTAATATTTTGCGCATCGTATAAACTTGTGCCAACTTGCAGTAAACCCACTTGAGTTAATAATTCTTCAACGTGCTCATGGCCGCTTTCAGTTAAAAACGCTTGTTTACTTTTTTCGTCCAACGAATAGTCACCAGGGCCATCTTTTTCTAATTGCAGTGTTAAATTTGGAATTAAATTGTTTATTTTTATATATAATTCAGAGCTATCTTCTGCAGCACCTGAAATAATCAATGGGGTCCGTGCTTCATCGATTAAAATAGAATCTACTTCATCAACGATCGCATAAGCTAATTTGCCTTGCATCCGTTCCGCTTCTGAAAAAGCCATATTGTCGCGTAAATAATCAAAACCAAATTCATTATTTGTACCATAGATTATATCAGCAGAATATGCTTCTTGCTTTTCCTGAATCGTCATGCCGTGTATCACCACGCCGACACGCAGTCCCAAAGCGGTGTAAATTGGTGTCATCCACGCTGCATCACGTTTGGCCAGATAATCATTTACGGTAACAATATGCACACCGTGACCACTTAACGCATTCAAGCAGGCTGGTAAGGTAGCAACTAATGTTTTGCCTTCACCAGTGCGCATTTCAGCGATTTGCCCGTTAAACAGGGTAATCCCACCTAACAACTGCACATCAAAATGTCGTAAGCCCATTGCACGTTTCGAAACTTCACGCACGATGGCAAATGATTCAGGTAATAAAGAATCTAAGGTCTCACCATTTTGAAAGCGCTGCTTCAATACAGCATGTTGTTGCTGTAATTCAATATCACTTAGCAGCTGATATTTTGATTCCAATTCATTTATATTTGCAACAATTTTTCCATACTGCTTCAATAAACGATCATTACGACTACCAAATATTTTACGCAACACACTGCTAATCATTTTTATGCTATCCTAACTTTAATATGCAATATAAAACACACTATAAATGCCGAGCGGTTACTAGTTTGCTACGCACTACCCCAGACTTACAAAAGTTTGTCGATAAGCTCGAACAACTAGAACGTATGAACCGCTATCTCGCCACCCATCTTGAGCCTACCTTAGCAGACAATTGCCGAGTTGCTAATTTACGTGATGGCGCACTTGTATTGTCCACCACAAGCCCAGCATGGCACCATAAATTGCGCTTTGTCACTATGGACCTGCTCAGCACTTTACGTGCGAATCCTCTCTGGAGCGGCCTTAAATCAATCGAAGTTAGAGTAGACTATCTACCCACTACCCATCATGATACACCAGCTAACTTTAAAACACCTAGCGCTATATCTGCCCAGAATGCCAAATTGCTTAGACAAACCGCAACTCATATTCGTAACGAAAAATTAGCTAAAGCTATAACTAAACTAGCTAAACACAGCGACAATTAAGCCGATGCGCTTGCCATTAAAGGGTGCTGATATGCTATTGGCGCTTCACCTTGGACAATAAACACCTCTTCCCAAGCGTCGGTATCAGCCAGCAACGCACGTAATAAGGTGTTATTCAAAGCATGACCCGATTTAAACCCAGAAAAAGCCCCAATAAGGCTTCTGCCTAACAATGATAAGTCACCAACGGCGTCAAGAATTTTATGCTTTACAAACTCGTCTTTATAACGTAAACCATCTTCATTAATAACTCTAAATTCATCTAACACAACTGCGTTATCTAAACTACCACCCAAAGCTAAATTGTTAGCACGTAGCCATTCAAAGTTAGACATAAAACCAAATGTACGCGCTCGCGATACTTCTTTTACATAAGACATACTTGAGAAATCTAGCGTCGCTGATTGATTAGAGCTTTTTAGCACTGGATGCTGAAAATCTAACTCCATTGACACTTTAAAGCCTTCAAAAGGCTCTAGTACTGCCCATTTGTCGTCATCCTCGACACGAACATGTTTTTTAATGCGAATAAATTTTTTAGGCGCATCTTGTTCTTTTATACCGGCTGATTGCAATAAGAATACAAAGGGGCTAGCACTACCATCCATTATTGGCACTTCTGGTGCGGTTAATTCCACTATTGCATTGTCTATGCCTAAACCAGCCATGGCAGATAGCAAATGTTCCACCGTCGAAACTTTAGCAGCACCGCTACCCAAAGAGGTAGATAAGCGTGTATCCCCGACATTCTCGGTAATGGCCAATAGCTCAACTATTGGATCCAAATCCACTCGTTTAAAAACTATGCCAGTATCTACTGCTGCCGGTTTTATGGTCAAATAGACCTCCTCACCGCTATGCAAGCCAATCCCCATAATACGTATTTCTTGACCTACCGTACACTGTTTAATAGGTTGTTGTTTGTCATCATTCATTAATTTTTCTAATCCGATTGCCGCCGTAAAAACGCCGGGATGTCTAAGTAGTCCATATTCTGCTCAGTTATATCAGAATTTTCAAGTTTATTATTTGAAGTTTGATTGCGAACTAACACAGTTTTGTCAAACTTAGCGCTCAGATTTTCACGAATTTCGCCCCGCTTTTCGGAGCGCTGTGCTAAAGATTCGCCATGACGACGGCTAGTCGCACCTGTACTACTAATAGCAGCCTTGCCTAAACCTGTAGCAACCAACGTAACACGTAACTCATCTGTCATTTCTGGATCAATAACCGTACCTACGATAACTGTCGCGTCTTCAGAGGTAAAATCTTTAATTGCTTCACCAACTTGTTCGAATTCCGCGATCGATAGATTCATACCAGCAGTAATATTTACTAGTACACCCTTAGCACCAGATAAATTTACATCCTCTAATAATGGGCTGGCAATAGCAGCTTGTGCCGCAGCCAAAGCACGATTTTCACCGCGAGCTCTACCGGTACCCATCATAGATAGCCCCATTTGCGACATTACTGTACGCACGTCTGCAAAATCCACGTTAATTAAACCAGGTCGCGTAATTAATTCGGCAATACCCTGTACTGCGCCTAATAATACATTGTTTGCAGCTTTAAATGCGTCCAATAACGACATGTCTTTACCTAATACA
>Ga0206973_1133_pt1 | contig 16065 bp, 13 predicted proteins | sample Alteio_BWOrgHeat_83_FD_152927 | JGI IMG/M metagenome (GOLD analysis project Ga0206973, IMG submission 152927) | Enriched cells from forest soil in Barre Woods Harvard Forest LTER site, Petersham, Massachusetts, United States -... | ecosystem: Environmental > Terrestrial > Soil > Temperate forest >...
ATGTACACCTGGAAAACCAGTTCAGCAAAAATACTATTTTAGAGCAGTTTACTTTAACTGATGCTGATATTGCCTATAACGCAGCCGTATTTGCAAAAAGAACTTTAATGGCTGGTTTTACCACTGTTCGTGACCTTGGCGGCACAGGGGTTAATATCAGCTTAAGAAATGCCGTTCAGCATGGTTTGACCGACGGGCCGAGGATTATTACCGCTGGAAGAGCTATTTCGGCAAGCGGCGGCCATATGGATAATTCTGTTGGTTTTCGCGAGGATGCCTTTAACCATAAAATGGGCCCCGGATGATGGCGTTGCCGATGGCCGGGATGAGCTGATAAAAGCCGTTCGCCTGCAAATTAAAAGGGGGTCGGATGTGATCAAGATAGCCTCTACAGGTGGTGTGCTTGATTTAAGTGAGAATAGTTCCGGAGCTGAGTTTACTATTGATGAAATTAAAGCAGTAGTTGAAACCGCTAAAGATTATGGTTTAAAGGTAGCCTGCCATGCACATGGCGCCGAAGGAATAAGACGGGCCATATTAGCTGGAGTTACCTCGATAGAGCATGGCACTTTTATGAATGCCGAAGATATGGAACTGGCTAAAAAATATGGCACTTATCTGGTTCCAACCATTATAGCCGGAAAATCAGTTGCTGACTCAGCAAAAATAAAAGGATACTTCCCTCCCGTTATTGCACGCAAGGCAATTGAGGTTGGTACACAGATACAGCAAAATTTTGCTAAAGCTTATAAGGCAGGAGTAAAAATAGCATTTGGCACCGATGCCGGGGTTTATGCCCATGGTAAAAATTACCTGGAATTTCAATACATGGTAGAAGCCGGTATGCCGCCAATGGAAGCTATAAAAGCAGCAACTACCAGCGCAGCTGATCTGCTTGGGATAAGTGATAAAACAGGCAGCATTACTACAGGTAAACTGGCGGATATTATTGCCGTGGACGGAGACCCTATTCAAGACATTAAAATTATGAAAAACGTTTCCTTTATTATGAAGGAAGGAAAAATCTACACCCAATAAAAATCGATTATGATAACATCAAAAACTCTTTCTGCATTTATATTGTCAGGCCTTTTTGCAGGGCTGTCTATATCTGCAGCTAATGCTCAAAATGCAAAACCCGAGGACCCGGCAATGAAAATATACCGGGAAACCCCTCCAAAAATCAACGACCTTGTACATACTAAGCTCGACGTTCGTTTCGATTACAAAAAACGCTACCTATATGGCAAGGAATGGGTTACTTTAAAACCGCATTTTTATCCGACCGACAGCTTAAGGCTTGATGCTAAAGGCATGGACCTTAAAACAATTGCTGTTGTTAAAAACGGCAAGAACATCCCTTTAAAATTTAAATATGAGGATAGCCTTACGGTTAATATTCAGTTGGATAAAGTTTATCATAACAATGAGAGCTACACCATTTATATTGACTATACTTCAAAACCAAACCAGCTGCATGTTAAAGGCAGTGCGGCTATTAATGATGCTAAAGGCTTATACTTTATAAACCCTGATGGTACTGAAAAGGATAAGCCCGTACAGGTATGGACACAGGGCGAAACAACAGGATCATCGTGTTGGTTCCCTACCATTGATATGCCAGAGCAAAAAACTACCGACGAGATAGCAATGACAGTTCCGGCTAAGTATGTTACCTTATCAAATGGTCGCCTGGCTTCACAGAAAGTTAATGCTGATGGTACCCGTACTGATACCTGGAAACAAGAATTACCACACTCGCCATACCTGTTCATGATGGCTGTAGGCGATTTTAAAATTTACCACGATACCTGGCGCGGCAAACCTGTTGATTATTATTTAGAGCCTAAATACGCACCTTATGCCAAACAAATTTTTGGCAATACCCCTGAGATGTTAGAGTTTTATTCGAAAACTTTAGGTGTTGATTATCCGTGGAACAAATACGCACAAATTGTTGTGCGCGATTATGTGAGCGGTGCAATGGAAAACACATCGGCAACGTTACATGGCGAACAGGTGCAAAAAACAGCCCGCGAGTTATTGGACGCTTACAATGATGAAAGCCAGATAGACATTGCGCACGAGCTTTTCCACCAGTGGTTTGGCGATTTGGTTACCTGCGAAAGCTGGAGCAACCTTACGGTAAATGAATCGTTTGCTGATTTTAGCGAAATGCTTTGGTCAGAACACAAATTTGGTAAAGACGAAGCCGATGCACACAGTTATGACGCAATGCAAAACTATTTAAACACCCCTAATGCCAAAACCAAAAACCTGGTACGGTTCCATTATGCAGATAAGGAAGATGTGTTTGATGTGGTTACTTATCAAAAAGGTGGCCGTATTTTAAATATGCTGCGTAACTACTTAGGTTACGATGCTTTTTACAAAGGTTTAAATATTTACCTTAAAACTAATGCCTTTAAGGCTGGTGAAGCCCAGCAAATACGTTTGGCGGAGGAAGAAGCCAGCGGCCTTGACCTGAACTGGTTCTTTAACCAGTGGTATTATGGCGCTGGTAATCCTGATTTAAAGATCAGCTATAAATATGATGACGCCACTAAAACCGAAACCGTTTATTTAGCACAGGCGCAAGAAGGGCAAACATTTAAGTTACCTATGGCTATTGATATTTATGCCGGTGGTAAGAAAAACAGATATAAAGTTTGGATGAATGACAAGGCTGATACCCTTAATTTCCATGTGGCATCAAAACCAGACCTTGTAAATGTTGATGGTGACAAAGTTTTACTTGCTAAAAAGACTGACGATAAAACACTTGACGAATATGCTTTCCAGTATTTTAATGCGCCATTATACCTTGATCGTTTTGAGGCAATAACTTTTGCAGCAAACCACCAAACTGATAAAGCAGGCCAGAAAGTTTTGATAGCTGCTTTAAAAGACAAGTATTATGGCTTACGCATTAAAGCTATAAAAGCGTTAAGCATGAGCAATGATGATATTCATAACGCTGCGTTGCCAATACTAACTTCGCTCGCGCAAACTGACGAAAATACTTTGGTACGCGCTGCCGCAATCACAAAGCTGGGCGCTTTAAAAGCATCAGGCAATTTAACATTGTTTAAACAAGCTTTAAGCAGTCAATCATACGCCGTACAGGGTGCAGCCCTGGGTGCAATTGCTTTGATTGAGCCTGCACAATCATTAACTATTGCAAAGGGTTTTGAGCAGGATAATAAAGGCCCGCTTACACAGGCTATTGTTAACACTTATGCAACAAATGGCGGCAGTGAACAATGGCCTTATGTTTATAACAAATTTACCGAGTCAGGTCCGCAAGGTAAATTTGGCACTGTCCGTAGTATGGCGGCAATGACAGGCCGTGTTGATAAGCCTGAATATGCACAGCAAGGTATAGGCGCAATTAAAGACCTGGGCATTAAATACAAACAATTTGGCGTTGGACCATTTGTTACCGGTTTATTAACCGATATAAAAGCTGCACGTACCAAACTAAACGACAATGCCTCGGCTACAGCTGCCGATGAAGCTATTAAAGCTGTTAACGACGCTAAGTAAATAGTCGGTATCAGGCAGGGAGCAGTTGGCAGTTTTTGATTTTTCATTAACTGTCAGCTGCTTTTTTGTATAAAGTTGTTTTTAACATTTTGCATTCTAAAATTAACGTCATTTAACATTTCTGTTTTTTATATTTGTTATTGTAGAGACGCCATATCTATATGGCGTATGGTTCCAAATAACCTGTTCAACTTATCTGTTATGAAAAAAATAGTAATTGTATTTATGCTGATATGTGGCGCTTACCAGTTAAAGGCGCAGCAATTATTTCAGGTTAAACCTGCCGATAGCACTTCAACTTTTATAGATAAATACTTTAAATCGTTGCCAAATACATGGAAACCAGATTTAAAGCTGAACGAAACTTTCGCCTCTAATAATTTAAAAATTGAAGATTTTCATAGCAAGATGCCAATAGTGGTACTGGAAGGAAACTCTAAAATGCCGGTAGTTAAACTTGATGGCAATTCAAAAATGCCTGTGGTGCCCATCAATCCAAATAAAACTTTCACGCCGCTAACGCTTAAATCTCCTTACCTGCAAGTTTTACCGGTTCAGAAAAACTAATAGTCGGGTTAAGTTCATTTTTAGCATCGGCAAGCAGTTGTTTGCCTTGCTCCCGCTGTTCAACAACTTCGTTAAAGCTTTCTTCGTAATCCGGGTGATTGGTATGCATAACCCTATCCCAAAAGTTAAAGTACAATCCATAATTACACTTTACCAGCCTGTGGTGCATATTATGATGCGTTGAGGTATTATGCCATTTAAATATTTTATGGCTGGCAAAGCCCTTAGGGAAAAGCTCATAACCCAAATGCCCAGCAACATTTAACAACAGGGAATAAAGCCCGAAAATAGTTATAGTGGAAACATGGTGCGGGATGGTAAAAGCGATTAAAGGGATAATGCCGATTTCAATTAAAGCTTCGGCAGGGTGAAAAGCATAGGCCGCAAAAGGGGTTGGGTTGATAGATAAATGGTGAGTTTTGTGCACCCACCTAAAAAGTGGTTTCCAATGCATCAGGCGGTGTGTCCAGTAAAAATAAGTATCGTGTACAAAGATCATCAGGATAATGCTGAAGAAATACCATGCATATCCATATTTATCAATAGGCGAGTAAACAAGCGTTAACCCTCTTTTGCCTGCCCAGACTACCATCATTATTACTGCACCAAAAATGAGTACTGTGAAAAAGGAGTATTTTATCTCGCGAAAAATGTGTTTCTTCTCCGGATATCGTTGTTGAATTTTTGAATACCAGTATTTTTTATTTCTCCAAACATAAAAGAACAGGTAAAACGAACCGGTAAACAACAGGTAACGCACGCTTACATTAAGCAGAACTTTTATTGATTCCATTGAATCTGCTGTGGACGAAAACACTTGCATACTTCAATAACGTTAATTATTAAAAATCCTTATTCAGCAGTTTTTCCAACTCGGCAAAACTGATGTTCATTTTAATCCGGCCTTGCTTAGCGTAGGAGATTTCGCCGGTTTCTTCAGACACAATTATAGCTGTGGCATCGTTGGTTTCTGTAACGCCAATACCTGCACGGTGGCGTAAACCAAATTGCGCAGGCAGATCGGTTTTTTCGGTAAGCGGCAAAATACAACTGGCCGATTTTATTTTGTTCTCTGATATAACAACTGCCCCATCGTGCAGCGGGCTGTTTTTTTGAAAGATACTTTCCAATAACCGCTTTGATATTTTAGCTTCAATTACTTCGCAACTGTTCTGATAAAACTGTTCATCGTAATATTTTGCAAAAACTATTAATGCGCCCGTGCGGGTTTGTTTCATACTCTTACAGGCATCAATTATTGGTTTAATACGGGCGTAATTGTTTTTTTCGGTTTCGGCTTTACCAAAAAAATACTGCCACCAGGCCTTGTTTCGTTGTAATGATGCATTTTTACCCACCAATAGCAAAAATCGCCGGACCTCCTGCTGAAAAACGATGATAATGGCTATAATGCCTACGTTAACAAACTGTGCCAGTATATCGGTAAGCAAGCGCATTTGCAATGCCTTTACTACATAGTAAAGACCAAAAATAATTGCAAGCCCAATAAAAATGTTGGCGGCTATTGTCCCCCTGATGAGGTTATATAATTGATATATCAGTATAGCTACCAATACCACATCGAGGATATCGAAAATGGTAGGTTTAAATAAGCCGAAATTAAAAAAATGCATCTACTAAGGTAAGAAGTTTATTTTAGTCCGTTAAGTCGGCAAGGCCGAAAGATAATGCGATTAAAGGCCATTTTCCGCGTCACCATCTATCCCAAATATGGACCGCCGGGTACACCCCAACCCCATTCGGGCATAGGTACATTTGGGTCTTCAGTTACATTATCCATATTCGAATTGATTACAGCTATACGTGTGCCCCATTCCAAATAAGCCATAAATGCTGAACGGAATTCAGGATCGGCGGGCAGGGTTAGCTCATCGGCTGTTTCCATCAATAACTCAATCCAGCGCTTACGGTGTTTCTCGGTTAAATGCTTTTGAAGGTGTTTTTTTATCATATTGAAATGATCGCCCTCTGACTGACTATACACTTTAGGGCCGCCCAATACCTCGGCAACAAAATGAGCTACATGCAACCTGTGTTGCGGCGACATATGTTTAAAAACAGGCTCAAGCACGTCATCAGCCAAAACCTTATCATAAAACTGATCGAACAGTTTTTCAAATGCCTGCATCCCCCCGGCCCACTCATAAAGTGTGGGTATGGTTGGTTTTTCGTTGGTAGTCATGTTTTTAAGCTATATTTTTGTCTGCAATATTTCAAACTTACGAAGTTTTGGAAACTTCAGAGACTCCATTAGTAGGATTTATGTCAAATCTGACATTTAGCCTTTAGCTTCTTCTTTTTGGGGAAAAATGAGGGATGCTACAACGCTAATAACCAGAATAGCCAGGATAATCAACAGCGAGTTGGTGGTGGTAAGCCCTATTTGATCGACATAGTTAGCGGCAAGCATTTTTACACCAATAAATGCCAATAATACTGCCAGGCCTACTTTAAGGTAATGGAATTTATCAATAATATTTACCAGCAGGAAGAACATGGAACGCAAGCCAAGTATGGCAAATATGTTGGAGAAGAAAACAATATAAGGGTCTTTGGTTATTGAAAATATAGCCGGAATGGAGTCAACTGCAAAAACAAGATCGGTAACCTCAATAATAAGCAGCACCAAAAAAAGCGGGGTTATCATCTTTTTCCGGTTTATTTTTACAAAGAATTTATCCCCCTCAAATTGCGGATGCACCGCAAAATATTTGGATGCAAATTTTACGATTTTATGGTTCTCAGGGTCTATCTCATCATCCTGGTTGCGGTTGATGAACATGGTAACACCTGTATAAACCAGGAATGCGCCAAACAGGTAAAGGATCCAGTGGAAATGTGTAATAAGTGTAGAACCCAGGAAAATAAAGCTGAACCGCATTATTACTGCGCCAATGATTCCCCAGAAAAGAACCTTATGATAATGCTTTTGATTAACTGCAAAGGCCGTAAAAATAAGCACCATTACAAATATATTATCGACAGATAAGGCGTATTCAACCACGTAGCCGGTAATAAATTCCAGGCCGAGGTTGTTACGGTATAATTGCAGGCTTCCTGATAGATCGTTAGGGTTAAATTTGAGATGATGAAAGTGTTTAATGTTTATTTCCTGCAATGCTGCAATGTTATCTACATTGTGGAGCAGGTGCCCGTATTTCAATATAAGGGCATAAAAACAAAGGGCCAGTGTAACCCAAACAGCACTCATGATGCCAGCCCGTTTCAGGCTCACCGGCTTATCATTTTTTGCAAACAGACCCAAGTCGAGCGCCAGCATTATTAAAATGAAAACAATAAAACCCGAAATAAAAATTAATTCGCTGCTCATTTATTTATTGCGTTCGGTTGTAAAACGGACTAATTGCTCCAGCCCTTTGCGTGCTTCGCCATCAGGGAAAGTGTTTAGGATCTCAAAGGCCTCATCCTGGTATTTTTTCATTTGGGTTTCGGCGTATTGCAAACCACCTGTCTCTTGTACAAAGCTGATGATACGGGCAATTTTCTCCGGGTCGTCATTATGATTTTTAACCAGGTTTATCATCTGCTTTTTAACAGAGGTTTTGCTGTTATTCAATGCGTAGATAAGCGGCAGGGTAACCTTTTTTTCCTTAATGTCTATACCTAAAGGCTTTCCTACATCATCTGTGCCGAAATCAAACATGTCGTCTTTTATCTGGAAAGCAATGCCTATTTTCTCCCCGAACAATCGCATTTTTTCAATGGTTTCATCATCTGCACCTGCCGATGCAGCGCCACATTCGCAGCAGGAGGCTATTAATGAAGCCGTTTTCTGCCTTATTACTTCATAATAAACCTTCTCGTCAATATCCATCCTGCGCACTTTTTCTACCTGCAGCAACTCACCCTCAATCATCTGCTCCATAGCGGTTGATACTATTTTGAGGAACCTGAAATCATCATGCTTCATAGAAAGCAACAGACCCTTTGACAAAAGAAAATCGCCAACTAAAACAGCGATCTTATTTTTCCATAAAGCGTTAATAGAAAAAAAGCTACGCCGCTGGTAAGAGTTATCAACCACATCATCATGGATCAGTGTGGCCGTGTGCAGCAACTCAACAAGAGCGGCGCCACGATGAGTAGATTCGTTTATTCCACCGCAAATACTGGCCGAAAAAAAGACAAACATGGGCCTGATCTGCTTTCCCTTGCGCTTAACAATATAGTGGGTAATACGGTCGAGCAGTGGTACCGAGCTTTGCATGGAAGTTTTAAACTTTCCTTCAAAAACATCAATATCAGCAGCGATAGGTTTCTTAATCTCGTTGATGCTCAGCATTAATAAACACGCTTTTTATGTGTGAGGCGGCCTTATCGGCAGCCCGCACAAACATAAGGAAAAAGTTCATGGTTCATAGTTGATGGTTTATAGTATTATTATAATTAGTTGAAGCTATAATTGTTGTTGATTAAACCAAATGTCCGTTTGCCAGTCTATTATACAAACAATGCGGGCAATAGTAAATGTGTGGTGATTAAGTAAACGTATTGTTGATGTTAGTTTTTGTATAAGTTAGGTTTTCATGAAGCGTCTGCGGGCTACCGCGGGCGCTTTTTTGTTGGAGATTGAAGATCAAACTAAATAACTGGCACCTTATTGGCTATTCAAGCAATTATTTTACATTTGCAATCCAATTTCAGGAGAGGTGTCTGAGTGGTCGAAAGAGCACGCCTGGAAAGTGTGTATACTTCAAAAGGGTATCGAGGGTTCGAATCCCTCCCTCTCCGCTTAGTAAATTTAAAACGCGCTAAAATATTGATTTTTAGCGCGTTTCTTTTTTTATAAACCAAAATTTGAATTGGCAGAAAATAGCCATTAAATGCAATTTATTGATAATAAGCCTGTTGTTTATTCGCTGTTGTTCGAGCCCCGTCTACTTGTTTTGATTTTTCGCTTTTTCAAAAATAATTATTACTTGAATTCTTAATTTCTATCCCATATAAAGTTATAAGAGCCAATGACTGAAACGGAGCTAACCAATGGAAGCTCGTCGCAACGATCATTGATATTTTCCGTAAATTTTTTAAATGCAGGTAAACTGCCTAATTCTTTACTGACTTGTTTATTCTCATGATGAGCAATATGAACAAAGGTAACACCATCTTCCAGCTTAACGGTAGTATATCGAAGACCTTCAATTTGTTTCTCATGTAATTGTTTGTAAACCTCTTTAACGAGTTGTTCATTCTCTGCAACTTTGTCTGATTTTATCCTGTAGCGGACTAATACCTTTTTCATTTTATTGATTTAATTGTTAGTGAGTAAATTATGATTGCTGTGCTTTTCTATTTATCATTCTCTTTTTGATTGTTGACATTTTATATGATCGTTTTATTTGTGAGTAAATAATTTAGCTCAACATTTCTTTCATCCCAAATGCAGTTAGGTAACTTTCATATTGTTCCTTAACAGTTTTATTGGCTATTTCAGCAAAGCCTCCCGATGCGGGGTCAACAACCGTTCTTAAAGGTCGTTTGCCTTTAGGCGTATCAATTAACTTTACTATTGCATCGGCAACCATTTGAGGATTTGGTTTTAAGTTTTCGAACATTTGCTTAAACCCTCCTATAATCTGTTCGGGAACTTTTGCTAAGTCGCCATATCCGGCAACTACTGTAGTATCTGAACCTGTTGCGACTTTCTCCCAGACTTCGGTGGGAAACGGACCAGGTTGAATCATCACGACATCGACACCTAAAGGTCTTACTTCATAATGTAAGCCCTCTGTTAACCCTTCAACTGCGAACTTAGCACCATTGTAAATTGTTGTAAAAGGAAAAGAGAAACGACCTCCAACGCTTGAAATATTTACAATTAAGCCTTCGCCTTGCTTACGCATATAAGGCAAAGCTGCTCTAATGATTCTCCAAGGTCCTGTTACAGCTACATTGAGCATTCTATCCAAATCATCTTCGGTAAATGATTCAGCAATTCCGACTGCGGAGATTCCTGCATTATTTACTACAACATCAATTCTACCTTCTTTTTTAATGATAGTAGCAATTGCATCTGTTACCTGTTTCCCATTTGTAACATCTACCTCTAACACCTCAATGTTTTCTTGCTGAACCAATGCCTTTGCTTTTTCAGCATTACGACCTTTTGTTTCACGCATTGTAGCATATACTTTGTGCCCTAAAGTTGCACAAGTGTTAGCTGTGAGCCAACCAAAACCGCTATTTGTTCCCGTAATTAAAATGACTTTTTTTCCCATGATTGTTTTTTTTGAACAATTTTAATTTGTTTGATTTTTATGAAACAAATGTATGTGCAATAACACACCCTGACAGTGTGTAAATCAGACATTCTGTGGTGTTGTTTAGGACAATCAAATATTTTAGCTTTACCAAAAAAATCGAATGAAACAACTTGCAATCCTTTTACCCAATAGAGCAACCGCATCAAGCAGTTTAATTTTAACTATTGAAGTAATCGAAAAGGCCAATGAGTACTTTATTGAAAGAGGAAAGGGTGCTGTTTTTAGAACTACTTTGATAGGTGATGCAAAAGAAAATATTGTAAAGCATGGTTCTTTTTCGATGCACCAGGATAAGAGCTTTGACGAAGTGATGAAAACAGATATGATTATTGTGCCATCTCTCGGTGACAACATTGAGACATCATTAAAACAGAATAAAAGAATGATTGATTGGGTAAAAAGTCAATATAAAGAAGGTTCTGAAGTGGTGAGTTTATGTACAGGTGCGTTTATACTTGCATCTGCCGGATTATTGAATGGGAAACAATGTTCAACGCATTGGCGTGCTGCCGAAGTTTTTAAAAGGTTGTACCCGGAAGTTAATCTTACAATTGAAAAAATAATTACCGAGGAACATGGAGTTTACACTTCAGGTGGCGCTATTTTCTCAATGAATTTAATACTACATATTATTGAAAAATATTATGATAGAGAAACTGCAATTTATTGTGCTAAGATTTCCGGAGTTGACCTGGACAGAAATAATCAGTCGGATTTTATAATTTTCTCGGGACAAAAAAGTCATAAAGATGACGAGATAAAAAAAGCGCAATTATTTATTGAAAAAAATATTGGCAATAAAATTATTGTAGAGGAACTCTCTGCAAAGGTTTCTATTGACAGGCGAACTTTTGATAGAAGATTTAAGAAAGCTACAGGAAACAGTCCGCTTGAATATATGCAACGAATAAAAGTAGAAGCCGCAAAAAAAAGTTTTGAATCAACAAGGAAGAATGTTAATGAAGTAATGTATGATGTTGGCTATTCTGATTTGAGGGCGTTCAGAAATATTTTCAGGAAAATTACTGGGTTATCTCCATTAGAGTATCGCAATAAATATAATAAAGAATCTGCAGTTTCTTAATAGATTTTATGATTAGTTGGGTCTGTTTCCAAGAAACGTCCTAAATAGCGAATAATATAAACCTGGTTATAAAAATTGGAGAAAAGGAAGCCTGTTCGTACTCGCTATAGGAAGGCTTAATCTAAACCCTATCACAAGGAGATTATGAATTTCCCGATAGACCGAATATTAGCGTATCAAATTAACGCCTCTTTAAAGGTGGAAGCCTTTTTTCTTCTTTGGGTTTGATTGAGTCTTTAAACTATTAAACTCAGCCTTATTTAATTTGCCTTGAATGATAATCGGCTTATTTTCAATTGATTTGTCTAAATCTATGCTACCAATAAAGGTGCGAAGGGTTCGATTGTAGCCCCTTTCAGCCCGCTTAGTCTATCGCAGGGTCCCTTCGGGGACCCTGCTGGGACGAAAAAATTTAAAATGGATAATATACCTCGTTTTAGTTAGCGAGTTGTGCGGGAATAAAATCTTTTAATACAGCTTCCCGTAAAAGTGCAGGTGTCAACAAACCCTGCGACAATATAAAATCATGAAACTTAAGGACATCAAACTTAGCTCCTAAAGCAGTTTCCGTTTCTTTTCTAAGGGCAAGCATTTTTGTAAAACCATAAAAATAGCTATTGGCTTGTCCCGGCGATTGGACGGTATAGCGGTCTATTTCCTGTCTCACTAAGGCAGGTGATAGCACAACATCTTGCAATAATACTTTCATTGCTTCCTGGCGGGTAATTTTACCTGCCTGTAGTTCGGGGTCTAAAAAGGCCCGTGCCGCCCTGAAGAGGCGGTAATCCAGCGATAGCAGTTGTCCTTCCAGGGGCATATAAGGCTTTATCATATATTCGGCGTATAGCCCCCATCCTTCTACATTGGTTGAATTAAAAGCATACAAGGAACGGGCCTCTGAAACACCTTCCTCTACCATCTTGTCAAATTGAAGTTCATGGCCCGGCCTGGCTTCATGGGCTATCATTGTCCATGAAACAGCGTCAAAAGTAAAATCATCATACTTATCAAGTTCTTTATTTGCGGACGTGCCGGGCATATTAAGGGGCAATACCAATACCCCACGTTCTCCTGTATTATTCAGAAAAGGCGGTGGAACCACATGCGGCGCCTCGATTTGCGCAGTTTCAGCAGCGGTTGCCAGCCGGATAATAGCCGGTCTGTTAGGTAGCGTAATTAAATGATGTTCCAAAATAATTCCTTCAATATCCCTTAAATGATTTTTATACAAAGGAATAATTGAATCACCATGGATCTGTTCTTTTTTTAAATCCCTGATGACGTCCCGGTAATTATTTGATTGCAAATTTCGCTGTTTGGCTATTTGCGCTGCAAGGGGCTTCATTTCTTCCTGGATATCATTAAAAGCCGCATGAGCCATGATGGCTAATTTGTCAGAAGGAATATCAATTCCGTATTGTTCCAATTGAAGAGCATATTCCCGGGCGCCCAAACGAAAATCCTTTCTGGCTTTAGGCAGTATATTCACTCTTGTCCACTGATCATACACCTTAATTTGTTGTTGTAGCTTAGCAAGCGCCTGTTCCCAATTAGTAAGTTTATATTTCTTAAAAAGATCGGCTATGCCGGTAATAAGAGTCGAATTTCGGCTAAGACCGATTTCAATTTCTTCTCTCGTGGGGTAGATCATATTTTTGTCTTTCACCTGGAGCTGTACCCTTTTTTGCAAAACAATAGCAATAGGTTTGAAACCGGATACCAGGCCTGCATATTTTCGCAATCTTATTATAGCTGCAGCATGTCGTGCTGGCGGATTTTGGTCATCTAATAAGGTTTCGAGCGCATCATAAACCATTGATGCCGGATTTAAATAAGTTACTTTATGATGCAATTCAAAGTCCTGCTCACGAAATTCCAGATTTAGGTGTGCAATTAAAATCTGAAGATCTTGTCTTACAAATTTATCACTTTCGGTTTTTAAAGCATTGGAAAATAGATTCATCAATGCTTCTTTTTCTTTCCTTTCCTCTATTAAATTGGTTATTGTAGGAATAGCAATCTTGGTATCATATACCGCAAGGCCTTGTGATGAACCATCCTCAGGTGAATATTTATTTTCCAGGTCAATAAGCAACTGTGTATAGCTGTTGGACTTTATTATCCATGCCTTAACGTTCTGAGCCGGTAACGTTTGTAAGCGGGCAGTCATTGGAAAAGTTATTAATGCCAATGCTGCCAGTACCCCTGTGAAGTTTCTTTTTTTGATCATAATTTTTAATTTTCTTAGCATTTAGAGTGTCTATACTGCTGGATTGCCGGATACCTGGTAAACCATTTTTATATGATTAATTTCAGCCTCTATAAATACATCGCCTTCCTGCCTGAAGCCATTTCTGGAATACAGACCCGTAATTCCTGATTGGGCGTTCAGATAAATCAATATATTAAGTGGCAAATCGTTCAAAATGGTTTTAACCAAAGCATCTCCCACCTTCATGCCGCGATAATGTTTTAAAACAGCGAAACGTTCTAGTTTTATCCCATTTTCAGTTTTCCTGTAACGTGCTGTTCCGGCAGGGAGATCGTTAATTGTTGCCAGAAAATGAATGGAGTCCTGATTATGTCTTTCTTCGAATTCCTGTGGAACATTTTGCTCTTTTACAAAGACCTCACGACGAATTGCGAATGCCAATTTAAGCTCGACGGGGCTTTTTATTTTATGAACCTCTATCACAGCGTCAGAAGTTATGTGATTCCCATTTTGAGTTTTCATAATTTCATTCATCCTTGTAAAAAAGTTCTTTTCATTAAGCTTGGTATTAACCTCTGCAATAGCTTTAAGTAAGTTATTTGGGGTGTTGGTTAATTGATTTAAGGCTTCCGCCATTGCAGCCCATGCAGGCTTCATCGTTTTGATAAGTTCTTTTGCCTTAATAGTCAGACTGACATTTCGCTTTCTTTCATCTACTGTATCCTTAATAGATAGGATAAGTCCGTTTAATTCAAGTTCTTTTAACAAACTTATGGTAGTTGGATGTGTAAGTCCGATCTCCTGGGCTAATTCCAACACGCTTAAGTATGGATTAACAGAAAGTATATAGATGATAGGAAACCATTTTGGCTCAAATTTTATATTCAGACTTTTATAAAATAAAGCGGCCTCTTTTCTAAGCCGCTCGTTAATGTATTGCAAATGGGTTCCTAAGGCTAATACGCCTGACTGATCTATTGTATTCATTATCTATAAATATTATTTTAAAACATACGTTCAAATATACGTAGTATAAAACATAATTTATGTTTATTTTAAAATATTTGAAGTATATGTACACATGAATTGGCAAAGTGATCCCGTGCTAATCACGGCCCCGAATTCACCGGTACAAAAGATCATCAGGCGCATTAGCATTCTTCAAGTTATTTTTATGACCAGAATGGCATTCGGGATGGAAGTTTTCTAACATCGATGTTTATGGAATCGACCCTGGTTATGCAGTGAAAGGAGGGTTTTGGAAGTCTTTCGACAATAATCATAACAACTTAACTATAGCAAATATTTGGTTCTAAGGGTTCGATCCCCATTCACCCCGCAACGTCCGCAAATACAGTGTTACTTGCGAACGTGTTTGTTTATCTTCATACAATCTTCAAAAACAAAGAGGTAGATATTTTATAGTAACCACCCCAATCGAATATTTGCTGGTTAGAGCCTTATATGGATATCATCGTCTGTATGCGATTTCTGGAGGCGTCGCGGCTAATAAAATCGCACACCAATTGTAACGTTTTCGAACGGTGTCCTCATTATTAAATATCTAAAATATTCATTATCAAATATTTATCCATTTGGCACGGATTTTTACCAGTTACTGGTGTATGTAAATATGATATCATTTAACGAGATTTATTGATTCAACTTGCCAGATGGAAAATGAAGATCATATTCTTAGACTGGCTGTTAAAAGTTAACCGACAAAGCAACTGTTGAGGAATTACAACAATTGGAATATCTGCTTAAAAAAAATCCTGACGCATTTATAACATTGTAGTTATTGTTTGATGAATGGGAAACGAGGGAACTATTATTGCCAGATGAATATGGTCATCATTTATTAGCAAACATTTGGAACCGTATCCGGCAGGCAGAATCCTAACAATTTGACGAATTGCGATCTCAACATAACCTTGGTACAGAAAAACAAAAATTGATTAACCCTTTAAAAATAGCATCACCATGTTCAAAACATATTTTAAACTCGCTTACAGGAATATCGTCAAAGACAAAGCCTATTCCATTATTAACATACTGGGTTTAGCAATAGGGTTAGCATCAAGTATCCTAATCCTGCTTTGGGTGCAAAATGAATTAAGCTACGACAAGTTTCATAAAAATGCAGGCCAGATTTATCGTGTAACCAGCGAATTTGGTGATTCGAAAAGTGGAGCAAACTCGGCAGGTATGCCCGCTGGATTGAAAGCGGAAATGCCGGTTGTGAAAAACACTGTTCGTTTAGGTCAAAGCCAAAGCGCTACTACCCTGTTTGAAATAAACAACAAAAAATTTCAGGAAGCAAATGTGTTTTATGCGGACCCGAGTTTTAT
>Ga0206973_1007_pt2 | contig 15592 bp, 9 predicted proteins | sample Alteio_BWOrgHeat_83_FD_152927 | JGI IMG/M metagenome (GOLD analysis project Ga0206973, IMG submission 152927) | Enriched cells from forest soil in Barre Woods Harvard Forest LTER site, Petersham, Massachusetts, United States -... | ecosystem: Environmental > Terrestrial > Soil > Temperate forest > O...
GCCGTATTGTTATCAGGTACAATAAAAGCAGTACTCCTTATTCAGGTATTAAACCTGGTATGTTAATAGGCCAGCAATATGATGCATATGGAAAGCCTGAAAAAGATAGAAAAGGCAATCCTCTTTCATTTGATCCAAATATTGCTTCCACTATGATTGAACAAGGTACAAATCTTGAAGTTACCGGTATAAGGGTTGTGAAATATGTTCCTGATTTTTCAGATAAACCAGATTCAGGTTCGATTGGTAAATATTACTCAGCCAATTCAGGTAACTGGCTTATGTTGATGAGATATCCTGAAGTTGTATTAATGGTTGCTGAAGCAGAAATGAGATCCGGTAATGCTGGAGGTGCTTTAGCATTAGTTAACGGGCTTAGAACTGCAAGGCATGCTTCTACTTTAAGTTCTATATCTTTAGTTAACGGAAGCAATGTTGACGATCCAAATACTTTATTGGCAGAAACAGGCAGAGAATTATATTGGGAATCTTTAAGAAGAACGAACTTAATCCGCTTCGGTGTGTTTAACGTATTATGGCAGTACAAACCATCTGATGATCCAAAATACCTTGTGTATCCGGTTCCAAATCAGTCATTGGCTGCTAATCCAAATCTTAAACAGAATCCTGGTTATAATTAATCATAATTGTTAAGTTTTATAAAAAGGTCATTTTAATTGAATGGCCTTTTTTTATTTTGTATAATTAGGTATGCGTATTCTACTGCTATATATTTTGCTTGGGTTCTTCTTTTTTTCGTGCCAGCCAAAACAGACAGCGCTTTTTTCTCTCCAGGAAAATACGGGGATTGATTTTAATAATAATGTAACTGACGGCCAGCTTGAGAACGGATTCACTTACCGCAATTATTACAATGGTGGCGGAGTTGCTATTGGCGATTTAAATAATGATGGGTTGCCCGATGTATTCTTTACATCAAACATGGGCGACAACAAATTATACCTGAATAAAGGTAATTTTAAATTTAAAGATATCACTACATCATCAGGTATTAAGCCGGATAGCATGTGGAGCACAGGTGTTGTAATGGTTGATATAAATCATGATGGCTGGCTGGATATTTATGTTTGTGCTGCAGGCCACATGAAAGACCGCAATCGCACGAACAAGCTCTACATTAACAATCATGATCTCACATTTACCGAAGAAGGTGCTAAATACGGGTTGGATATTTCTGCTTATACAACGCAGGTTTCTTTTTTTGATTATGATCATGACGGTGATCTGGATTGCTTTATGATCGATAACAGCCCGATGCCTATCAATGATCTTGGTTTCGTAAACCGTCGTGACCTTCCTGATAAAGACTGGCCGATTGCAGATTTTTTAAAGGGTGGCGGAGATCATTTATACCGAAATGATAATGGTCATTTTACCGAAGTAACAAAACAGGCAGGCATTCATGGCGGATTAATTAGTTTCGGACTAGGTATTTCTATCGGTGATATAAACAATGATGGCTGGCCTGATATTTATGTTTCCAACGATTCTTATGAACGTGATTATTGTTACATCAATCAAAAAGATGGAACATTTAAGGATGAGTTCGAGAACTGCTTTTCGCATACGAGCCTCTCTTCTATGGGTTCTGATATGGCCGATATAAATAATGATGGTTATCCTGAATTATTTACTACAGATATGTTACCTGATGATGATTATCGTTTAAAAACATTAGGTTCATTTGAAAATATTGATCTGCTGCGCAAAAAGGTAAAACAGGGGTTTTATTATCAATACATGAAAAATTGTTTGCAGTTAAATAATAAGAACGGAACCTTTTCAGATGTTGCGAATCTTTGCGGTGTTTCGGCTACAGACTGGAGCTGGGGCGCTTTGCTATTTGATGCAGATAATGATGGCCTGAATGATATTTATGTTTGCAATGGTGTAAATCGCGATGTTACTGATCTGGATTTTACTGACTTCTTTGCTAACGAAGAAGTGCAGAAACAAGTATTATCCAACAATCAACAGAATGTTGATGAAGTATTGAAACATCTGCCCCAAAATGCTTTGATAAATAAAGCTTTTAGAAACAAAGGCAATTTAGCGTTTGAAGATGTTGGCAAAAGCTGGGGCTTTACGCAATCATCTTTTTCTAATGGTGCTGCTTATGCTGATTTAGATAACGATGGCGATCTTGATCTCATAATTAACAATGAAAATGGCCCTGCATTTATTTATAAGAACAATGCAAGGCAGATGAACAAGAATAGCTACTTTGCTGTAAAGCTTAAAGGCGATAGAGAAAACACATTTGCAATTGGAAGTGTCATCAAATTATATGCAGACAACCAGGTGTTCAGCCGTGAAGTTATGCCAAGCCGTGGCTTCCAATCATCTGTAGACTATAAACAAATCATTGGTTTAGGCAATCTCAATAAAATAGATTCAATGATTATTGTATGGCCAAATCTTTCTTATTCAAAATTTATTCATCCTTCAATCGATACAACTTATTTAATTCAACAACCGGATTCATCAAACAGTTATAGTTTGCCAATACCATCAGCAAATGTTTTGATCGATTCAGTAAAATCTAATTTTGAAAAGCATGTCGAAGATGATTGCATAGATTTTTACTATGAACGCAATGTGCCCGAAATGCTTTCGCGCGAAGGCCCGAAAGCTGCAACCGGCGATGTGAATGGTGATGGCTTAACGGATATTTATATTGGCGGAACCCAGGATCATCCGGGACAAATTTATTTGCAGACAAAGGATGGAAATTTTGTGAAAAAAGACGAGCCTGCTTTCAGCCAGTTTTCAGATTTTGAAGACGATGCTGTTTTATTATTTGATGCAGATGGCGATGGCGATCTTGATTTGTTTGTTGGTCCCGGTGGCAATAATAATCCGCCTTTCAGCAGGCAAACACAGATGCGTTTTTTCAGGAATGATGGCAAAGGAAATTTTACTTTAGATGCATCAGCATTTCCAAATAACGGAGTAGATATATCGGTTGCTGTTGCTTATGACTTTGATCATGATGGTGATCTTGATCTGTTTGTTGGTGGAAGAAATGAGCCACGCAATTATGGTGTTGATCCGCGCAGTTATATTTTTCAAAATGATGGCAAAGGCCATTTCACTGATGTTACAAAAACAATCGCACCTGAAATTGAAAACATCGGGATGGTTACAAGTGCTGCATGGGCAGATGTTGCAGGCAGCAGTGATAAAGAGTTAATTGTTTGCGGTGAATGGATGACACCGCGAATTTTTCAATACAGCAATAACCAATTCAAAGAAGTAAAAACAAATCTTTCTGATATGTTTGGCTGGTGGCGTAGTGTAAGTGTTGCAGATATAAATGGCGATGGAAAGCAAGATTTGATATTAGGCAATATTGGCGAAAATTTTTATCTCAATCCAAACAAACAAAACCCTGTAAAACTTTGGGTGAACGATTTTAATCAGAACGGAAACACAGATAAAATTCTTACACGCACTGTTGATGAAAGAGATGTTCCTGTTTTCTTAAAGCATGATTTACAGGATGAAGTTCCATTGATCAAAAAGCAAAATTTGCAGCACGCTGATTATGCAAAAAAATCTATACAGGATTTATTTCCTCCTGATCTTTTAAATAAAAGCCTGGTAAAACAATTTAATTATACAAGCTCTTGTGTTGCTATCAATAACGGTAATGGAAATTTTACTGTTGAAAAATTACCGGCATTGGCGCAGATATCTTCCATTAACGCAATTAATTGTACTGATATAAACGATGATGGTAAAATTGATCTGGTAATTGGTGGCAACGAAGATAACTTCTTTCCGCAGTTTGGAAGACTGGATGCAAGCTTTGGAAATGTTTTGATAAATGATGGTAAAGGGAATTTCACTTGCATGGATTGTATAAAATCAGGGCTTTCAGTACGCGGACAGGTAAAAGACATCAAAGAAATTAATGCAGATAACAAACGATATTTATTATTTCTGCGGAATGATGATTTTCCTGTGTTGTATAAAATTCATAATAATTAAAACTTAAATAAAGCTCATTCACGATCGCTACAATTTATGATACTGTATAAAAAATATGAGCTTTATATTTTATTGTGCTTTGTATTATGTGCAGCATGTTCGTCTAAAAAAACACCTGTTGCATTTGAAGTGCTCGATGCAAAACAAACAGGTTTGGATTTTGTAAATAAACTTACGCCTACAAACGACTTCAACGTTTTTCATTACATGTACTATTATAATGGTGCAGGCGTTGCTGCAGGTGATTTTAATAATGATGGATTGATCGATCTTTTCTTTTCTTCAAACCAGGGGCAGAATAAATTATATCTCAACACCGGCAATATGCATTTTAAAGATGTAACCGCTGAAGCACGTATTCCAAATGACGGCGGATGGAGCACAGGCGTTTCTGTTGTTGATATAAATAATGATGGTTTGCTTGATCTATATGTTTGTCGCGTTGGAAAATATGAAACCTTAAATAGCCATAATGAATTCCTCATCTGCATAGGCATTGATAAAAATGGTGTGCCTCAATATGAAGATGAAGCAAAACAGTTAGGTGTTGATTTTTCAGGTTTCAGTACACAAGCTGCATTTTTTGATTATGATGGCGATGGTGACCTGGATATGTATTTGCTGAATCATTCAATTCATCAGAATGGAACATTCGGTTTGCGTTCGTTACTCATCAACCAGAAAAGCGATGTTTCAGGCGATCATTTTTACAGGAATGATAATGGCCACTTTACTGATATAACTAAACAGACCGGTATCAATAGTTCCGTATTAGGTTATGGTCTTGGGCTTTCTATCGCTGATATAAATATGGATGGCTGGCCTGATATTTATGTGGGCAACGATTTCCATGAGAAAGATTATTTATACATCAACAATCATGATGGAACTTTTAAAGAAGAAGATTCAACAAGCTTCATGCATACAAGCCAATATACAATGGGCGTTGATATAGCCGATGTAAACAATGATGCATTGCCTGAAGTTATAAGCATGGATATGTTGCCTTCTGATCCTTATATTTTAAAACGGTCATTGGGCGAAGATGAAAATGATCTCTTCAAGCAGAAGGTTAAGTTGGGTTACAGTTATCAATATACGCGCAACAATCTTCAATACAATCGTGGCAATGGTGTATTTAGTGAAGTTGGTTTATATGCAGGCATTGCAGCAACAGATTGGAGCTGGTCTCCTTTGTGGGTTGATTTTGATAATGATGGGTTGAAAGATCTCTTTATTTCAAACGGAATTCCCAAACGCCTTAACGACATTGATTATGTAAACTATATCTCAAACGACCAGGTGCAAATGGATATGCGTTTGAATAATAACGAATCGAAAGACATATCGCTGATTGATAAATTTCCTGAGATAAAAATTCCCAATAAATTTTTTAAGAATGATGGCTCGTTGTCGTTTACAGATATTGCATCATCAATAAAAAATACGCAGCCAACATTTTCAAACGGATCGCTTGCAGCAGATTTTGATGGCGATGGTGATTTGGATATTGTTGTAAACAATATTGGTTCGCAGGCAATGATCTACGAAAACAAAGCAAACGATAACAATCAAAAAGATTTTATAGAATTTAAATTGAAAGGCTCTGCACAAAATATAAATGCCATCGGTTCAAAAGTTATTGTGTTTACGAAGAATGATATCAGAACATATGAAAAGTTTCCGTTGCATGGTTTTTTATCAAGCTCAGAAATTCCAGTACACATTGGTTTGAAAAATGCAAGCGTTGATTCTATTTTGCTCATCTGGCCGGATAATTCTTATCAAAAAATAAACTGGCAAAGCGACACAGGAAAAATTGTTCCGATCAAATACACTTTGGGTCTTCCAAAGTTTAATTATGATGAACTTAAAAAGTACAATGTTAATCCTTCAAAACCTGTTGAAGACGTCACGCGTAACGTTGGGCTTAATTATAAACATGAAGAAAATGATTTTCCTGAATTTGATCGCGAGCCATTGATCCCGCACATGAATTCAACTGAAGGCCCTGCATTAGCTGTTAGTGATATCAATCATGATGGTCTTGATGATGTTTTTATTGGTGCATCAAAGCTTGGTAAACCTGCAGTATTTATTCAAACCTTATCAGGAAAATTTGTGAAAGTAAATGAACCTGCTTTAGACAGGGATAGTGTGTATGAAGATGTTGATGCATGTTGGGCAGATGTAAACAATGATAATAAGCCTGATCTGATTATTGCCAGCGGCGGCAATGAATATTATGGAACAGATTCCAATTTATTGCCGCGTGTTTATTTAAACGACGGCAAAGGAAATCTTAAGCGTAAATACGACGCCTTCTCAAATATATTTACTACGCAGGCTTGTGTTGTGCCTTATGATTTTAATCATGATGGTTATGTTGATCTGTTCATTGGCAGCAGGGTTGTTCCGTTTCATTACGGCGATACTCCGCAATCTTATTTATTAATGAATGACGGAACAGGAAAGTTTAAAGATGTAACCAATCAATATGCAAAAGACCTTGCAAATGTTGGAATGGTCACCAATGCCGTTTGGTATGATATAGATAAAGATGGTGATAAAGATCTGATCATTTCACTTGATTGGGGCGGTATTGTTGCATTCATGAATGATAACGGCCATTTCACAAAAAAGGTTCTTACCGATAAACATGGCTGGTGGAATTTTGTTTATCCATGCGATATAGATAATGATGGGGATATAGATTTGGTTGCAGGTAATCTCGGTTTGAACAGCCGCTTAAAAGCAAGCGATGCGCAACCTGTGCGTTTATACATGAACGATTTTGATGATAACGGCAATAAAGAACAGATACTAACTTATTACCTCGCCAATAAAGAGATTCCGTTTGCCAATAAAGATGAATTGCAAAAGCAAATGCCTTCTTTAAAAAAGAAATATTTATATGCAAGCGATTTTGCAAAAGCATCTTTGTCTGATATTTTTACTGAAGAGAAATTGAAATCATCCACTACATTAACTGCTAACTGGTTTTATAATACAATATTCATTAATGATGGAAAGATGAATTTTAAAGCTGTTCCTATGCCCATGCAGGCGCAGATTACACCATACAGAACAGCAACAGTTGTTGATGCGAACGGCGATAATCTTCCTGATATTTTGTTAGGCGGAAATTATTATGATAACAATATTCAGATGGGAAGATATGATGCAGATTATGGAACCATCCTGATAAATAAGGGCAATGATAATTTTGTTGCAACTACATTAAATGGCTTAACTGTAAAAGGCCAGGTGCGATCAATAAAACCAATCAAGCTCACAAATAATAAGCAGGCGTTTATTCTTGCACGGAATAATGATAGTACAATGGTGATTGATTTCAAATGATCAACAGCTTTTAATAAACAGGTATATAGATTTTAGTAATCCACTTTGTTGTATCAGGTTCATTAATTCTGTTTGTTACCAAATAAGAAAATGATATTGCCATAGTTGTTTTATTGTTATCCGAAATAAAGTTTTGCATTTGGGCAAGCGCTTCTCTTACTGTTGCTTCCCCTCCTGAAACCTGTGTTATTAAAAAATTTCCGGGTATCATTCTCATCTGCATAATAGAGTTCGTTTGTCGTAATAATTTATTTACAGGAAGCGCTGTCATTAGTCTTACAGAATCTTTTTCATCAGGCGTAACATTATACATGGGGTTACCTGTTACCAACGCATCCGACTTAACTGCATAATCATTCAGCTTATTTACCAAACTATAAATTTCATTTGTTGAAGGATAATGGTTAAACATTGTTTTGGTTGAAATTAATATAGTGTCTTTTGTAGAAGCTTTAGTAATGTGAATGCCATAAATATTTGCAGGATCGTTAGTTAATGATTTTAATTTCGATAATACACTGTCCATGCTCTTTTTAATATCAACAGCTTTATTATAAGCATGCAATCTTGAAAAAGGATTTGCGCCTGCAACCAATGAACAATCCCAATGAACGATCGTTGAATCACCGCCGGGAAATATTAAGATCAGCTTAGTATTTACTGTATCATTTCCATCGCGCAGTACAACGTCAACTGCATTTTGAACACTGCTGCTAACTGTATATTCTTTGAACAAAGAATTATTCGGTACAAGTTTTTCACTCCAGGTATTTTTATTGTTTACATAACGATATAAACTACTTGCGGGTGCGTTTGCAGTAGTTACCGCAGATACAGTAATGTTCGATGGTATAAAAATGTAAATGCATGTAATAGCAACTGCAGCCAGCAACAGCAGAACAATAAAAAAATTCTTCATCACAGTAAACTTTGGGCAGCGATATTACAGTATAACTGCATTATTATTTTAGATTTAGCCGCAGGTGAATTGTTTTAACTTTACTTTGGTTCTATATGTTGCTCCTGCATTTAATTTACAGAATAGCAGTACACATCATACAATACATTACTTCAACAAATTTTTTATTTCATTCAATTTCATTAATGCTTCAACAGGTGTTAAACGGTTGATATCAATATTGTCAAGCATTTCACGTATTGATTGAAAGGTTGCAGAGTGTTCATCAAAAATAGAAAGCTGCAATTGTGGTGCAGTAATTTTTTTAAGATTGATAGCAGGCGTTTCGTTTTGCTTTGCTTCCAGTTGTTTTAAAACATCATTTGCACGATTAATTAATTCAGGCGGCATACCTGCCATTTTTGCCACATGAATGCCAAAGCTATGTGTGCTTCCACCCGGCGCAAGCTTTCGCAGAAAAATTATTTTATTGCCAACTTCTTTATTGGTGATATGATAATTTTTTATTCGCTGAAATTTATTCTCCAATTCATTCAACTCATGGTAATGTGTAGCGAATAAAGTTTTAGGCACGCATGATGAATTATGTAAAAATTCTGCAATGCTCCACGCAATTGAAATGCCATCATAGGTAGAAGTGCCGCGGCCAATCTCATCCAATAAAATCAAACTGCGTTGCGAAATATTATTGATGATGCTTGCGGTTTCATTCATCTCTACCATGAATGTACTTTCACCGCCGCTTAAATTATCGCTCGCACCAACGCGCGTAAATATTTTATCTGTTAGCGGAACTCTTGCTTCATCAGCCGGGACAAAACTGCCCATGTGTGTGAGCAATGTTATTAATGCAGTTTGTCGCAGCAATGCACTTTTACCACTCATGTTTGGCCCTGTAAGAATAATAATTTGTTGAGATGAATTATCAAGCAACACATCATTGGCAACATATTGTTCGCCTGCAGGTAAATTGCGTTCAATTACAGGATGACGGCTTGCTTTTAATTCCAATTCGAAGCCTTCATGTACATGCGGTTTTTTATAATTGTATTGAATGGCATTCTGTGCAAAACAACAAAGGCAATCAAGAATCGCTAACAAGCTTCCGTTGTGTTGAATGGGTGCAATAAAATCATGCAACTCTATTAAGAGTTTATCATACAATAGTGCCTCAAGCTGTAAAATCTTATCTTCTGCGCCTGTAATTTTTTCTTCGTATTCTTTTAGTTCAGGTGTTATGTAACGTTCAGCATTAGCAAGCGTTTGCTTGCGTATCCAAACATCAGGCACTTTTGGTTTTTGTGAATTTGTTACTTCAAGATAATAACCAAACACATTATTAAAACCAATCTTCAACGTAGTGATACCTGTTTGTTCCGCTTCTCTTTGCTGAATATTGATAAGGTATTGTTTGCCCCCGCTTGCAATGGCTCTTAATTCATCCAGCGACGCATCAACACCTTTTTTTATTGCACCGCCTTTATTTACTGCAACAGGTGGTGTATCTGATATTTCATTCAATATTTTTTCAGCGATATAATTGCATGGATTAATAGCTGCATCTATCCTTTTTAAATATTCATTGGATGATGTTGTGCACAAAGTTTTTATTTGTTCAGCGTATTGCAACCCTTTTGCAATATGCATTACATCTCTTGGGTTTATTTTTTTAGATGGAATTTTACTTACCAATCTTTCAATATCGCCGCACTGTTTTATCAATTGTTGCAGTTGCTTGCGCAGATCTGTTTGAAGAATTAAATATTCAACAGCATTTAATCTTTCATTTATTTTATTGATGTCTTTTAACGGCAACAATAGCCAGCGTTTTAATAAACGCGCACCCATCGGGCTAACCGTATTATCTGAAATTTTCAGCAAACTGTTTTGCTGATCATTACCTGTGTTTAATAATTCAAGATTGCGAATGGTGAAGCGATCCATCCATAAATAATCTTCTTTTTCTAACCGCTGAATGGTTGTTATATGCTGAAGATTGGGATGCTCTGTTTCTTTTAAATAATGCAATACAGCACCTGCAGCGATAATGCCGCAATGGAGTGCATCAATACCAAACCCTTTCAGCGAATGTGTTTGAAAATGCTTCAACAAATTCTCTGTTGCAAAGGCTTCATCAAAAATCCATGCATCTAAAGTGTAGGTGTAAAACTTTGTTCCGAATTTTTCTTTGAATAATTTTTGATTACTGCGTTGATAAATTACTTCAGCAGGCTTTAAAGTTTGCAACAGTTTATCAGCATATTCCTGGTTGCCTTCTGCTACAAAAAATTCACCTGTTGATATGTCAAGAAATGCAAGTCCGTATACATTGTCATCAGTAAAATGAATACCTGTTAAAAAATTATTGCTGTTTAATTCAAGCAGTTTATCATTAGTGGCAATGCCAGGCGTTACCATTTCTGTTACGCCACGTTTTACAATACCTTTTACTGTTTTTGGGTCTTCCAACTGGTCACAAATGGCAACACGGTAGCCTGCTTTCACCAGCTTATGCAAATAAGTATCTAAAGCATGATGCGGAAAACCTGCCAATTCATTTGATGCAGCAGCACCATTATTTCGTTTGGTTAGTGTAATGCCTAAAACTTGTGAAGCAGTAATAGCATCATTGCCGAAAGTCTCATAAAAATCTCCCACACGAAACAACAAAATGGCATCAGGATATTTTTGTTTGATTGCCTTGTGTTGCTGCATTAATGGAGTATCGTCAGAAGCCTTTGCCATTGAGGCAAATATAATGAGGAATAGCTATGAGCTTTGAGCAATGAGCTTTCAGCTTAGCCTTGTGAATAATAAATGTGGATTATTTGTTTGTTGAAGTGATTATTTAAAAATCAGTTATTCAACTTTACCTTCAACTCCTTGCAGCAAAACAGGGTTTTTCTTTTTATCGAGCCAACGGATAAGTTTCAACATGTTTTCTTTGGCCATTGCGGTGCAGCCCGCAGTTCCTGAATTTTCATTTCGCCATATATGTAGGAAGATGCATGAACCGTTACCTGCAATTATAGGATCGCTATTATACAAAACCCAAACACCATATTCATAAAGATCATCGTTTCGTTTCATGTATTCAAAACTGTTGAAATTATGTTTGGCAGTATCCTGTTTAATTAAAGTATTATAATATGATGAAGTTGCATCATCAACACAATAAAAATTTGTATCAACCTGTACAAAAGGCATCTTTAATTTTTTTACATCGTGATAGCTAAACACAGCACCTAATTTAAAAATACCTGCTGGCGATTTGCCGTCACCTTCGTGTTTTAAAGAAGAATCCTTCAAAGGAATTTTAGTTTCGCCACTTTCTGCTAAACCATTTCGACCAACAACTACAGGGAAAGAATCAAACAGTTTCCATTTTTTACGATTGTTCTTTTGTTCATATAAAAACATTGTTCCGTGAATTGAATTTGAAGAAAGTGGTTTTACCAATAAAATTTGTTTACTTGTTTTAAGATAAGTGTTGAGTGTAGCGATAGATTGCGCACTGGCTGTAATAACCAACACAGAAAAAAGTATTATAGCTAATATTTTCAAGTGATTGAATTTATTATGAGTTGATGAATCGAAAATAAAACACTTAAAGTTTTATCTTCTAAGAAATTGTGCCAGATGATTAATCTTTAGACTCAATTGTTACTGGACCTAACAATCCTGATGATGTTAACGGAGAATCCTTATCAAAATAATTCCAGGTTATAAAGCAATATCTTTTTGTTGGCCGGGGTTTGTTTTCAAGAAACCAGTCAGGAAATGTTTTTAATGATCTTCCGCTGTTATAAAAATAGGCGTTGGGCAACCATTCCATATCATCGGGTTGTTGTTCATCACCAATTAAACGGTTAGCCCAAACATTGGTTACTTCAATTTTTAGTTTGTTTGTTGATCGCAGCCATGCTGTTGGAATATTTATTTTCCATGGGGCTGTCCATACAATACCTGCATCTTTATCATTAATAAAAATACGTGCAATACAATCAACCTTGCCAAGATCAAGCGATATGTTTTTGTATTGATGCAACATTGCAGCAGGCAAGGAAAATGTTTTTGAGTACTCAGCAGTGCCGCTGTAATATTTAATGCCTTCATCTGCGTTCAATGTCCAATCACTCAAGGTTGAAAATTGAGCTGCATGTACAGGTCCGCCCCAAACACTATCAAATGTTACTGACCAGTTGCTATCAAGTGATAATAATGTTTTGCTCTTTACAACATCATGTTTTAATGATGATGGATAGGTTGTAATTTTTTTCCTGAAGACAATAAAAAAACTTTGGGCATCTGCAAATGATAATGGTATAACTGTTTTATCATCCTGCTTAGTAAAAGATCTGACAGGTTGTATTGTTCCTGTTACAGGATCCCATAATTCAGGTTGTTTACCTGTAATATTAAAGGTACAAGTTGCATCGCCCACATAATGTGTTGTGTTGGCAATAAAATAAATATCTGCATCATTGCTTTTGCGATGAATAGATTTTATCTCGAGGTTTATACTGTCCGGCTTTACCATAAAATCATCTAACGTTTTTGGAACGTACTGCCCCCATTGTAGTACAGCCTGGCATCTTTGCAGATAAAGCACAAAAGCCTTTGCAGGCTTCCACCAGGTTTGTGTACGGTCGAAATGTGTTCCCCATTGGCCCATTGCTTCACCGGGTTTGTATTTATCATCCCATGGCTGGTGCACAAAACGATGTATCATAAGTTTGTTGATACCTGTGCAAAAGGCTTCATCACCTATCGGTTTTAACCATGCAGGTGTTTCATTCCATTTGCTGTAAACAGGCTGGCCTGTAAATGCTTCTGCTGCAAATATGTTTTGCCCGCTGCTTCGCAAAGGCTTGATCAAATCATCAAGATCATAAGGAGTAAATGTGCCATCGTTCGTCCAGAACTCGCCCATCATATTTGATACAAGCGGAACCACTTCATCAACTTTCCATGGGCCGCCATAAGGTTCACAATGAAAATTCAAATGTGCAGCTTTTAGTTTTTTTGCGATAGTAGTAAAATAAACATCGCGATATAAATCATGAATAGTTTCTGTAAAATCTGATTTAAACCTAAATGTTTGTTGAAGGCCTTCAATAGTGCGGCCTGCAAATGTTGGAAGATAAGGCAGCAAATCATAACCACGCCTCGCTAAAAATTCTTCACGCATCTTCGGTGTCCATGTAGCGTCGTTCTCTTCATAACTATCAAAATAAATATGATCTACTGTTGTTCCTACTAAGTTGCCAAGATGATTTTTCATTTCATTTATTACATGATCCAAATGAAATGAAACAGCTTTCTCACTCATTTTATCACATTCAAAACCTGATGCCTGCCATTGTGCAGGTTGACCTTTCTCTCCTAAAACAGTATGGCCAAAGCGATAGATTATCCATGCACCATCGGGCACACGCCATTGCAAACTGCCATCAGCCTGCATAGAATCTGTAAGAAAGATGACAGAGCTTTTATACACAGTATCTTTTGAAGGAACGGCTATTACTGCGATGTCATCATAATAAGTTGAGCGTTCTTTAATTTCAGGAATTTCTATTTTGCCTGTTTCGGGATTGTATGTTGGAAAACGTGCGTTGGCGTGAAGATCAACTAAAGGTTTATTTAATTTGATTTGTTGATCGCTGCCATTGCCCGTAACATTTATTTGAGACCAGCATAATTGCTGCATGGAAAGCTCAGGTGTTATCCATGTGCCGCCGCTTGTTGAATAACCTGCACCATCAAACAAACCCATTGTCATATTCAATCGCTGCGATTCTTTTGCTGCATGCTGCACCATATGCCACCAGGGTTCTGTCCAAGCAATTACATCCGGTGTTGGATCTTTTTCAATAGGAACACCCCAGGGATTTGTTGCATCTGCAAGACTAATAACAGTAGTGGAATTAAATCCTTCTTCTTTTAAAGCTTCGAGGTCTTTTGTTATGCCGGTTGCGCTGATATTGGCACCCATCCACATATATAATATACCGGGCTTTGCTGATTCAGGCGGTTGTAAAAAAAGTTGCTCAGGGTCTGATAATGTTTTTGCTGAAGTTTGTTTTACCTGCGCAAATAATGTTACAGTAAAGGTTAACAGCACCACAATTAGCAGTATAGAAACAATGTGTTTTATCATTTTATAAAAGATAGATGCAAAGTATTTTTTATAACGGACGAAACAAAATCAGGGAAGTATAAATTTCATTAAAACTGTTTAGATTGATAAGAGAAGAAGAAATTGAGATTAGCAAACCTGAGTTGATTAAAAATATGCAGTACAAGGGAGTGACACAACCGTAAAACATCGGAGTTCATTGGTTGATAACAAAAAATAATTCAAAGCATTTTATATCTTATCTCCCTTTGCATAACAAACCCTGCATCTTGGTTCATAAATATCCAGCTCGCCTAATACAACCTGTGCACTTTGTTTTGTTTTACGATACGAAATGCTTGCAATATTTCCGCAATGCACACAGATTGCATGCAACTTGGTTATATAATCTGCAATGGCAAGCAACTGCGGCACAGGACCGAAAGGCCTCCCTAAATAATCCATATCAAGTCCTGTAACAATTACGCGTTTACCACTTATAGCAAGGTGTTCGCAAACATGTACAATACCATCGTCAAAAAACTGTGCTTCATCAATACCAATTACATCAGCATCGTGTATCAGCAACAAAATATTTTGTGAATGCTGCACGGGCTGCGATACAATTATGTTCTCATCATGACTCACCACATTCATTTCATCATAACGGTTATCAATTGCAGGTTTGAATATTTCTGTTTTAAGATTGGCAATGCGTGCGCGTTTCATCCTGCGAATAAGTTCTTCTGTTTTACCGCTGAACATAGAGCCGCAGATCACTTCGATCCATCCGCGTTTCTCGTTATTAATATGTGGTTCGATAAACATTGATAATATTGGCTAACTTAGTTCGTTATAATGATTGTATAAACCTCCAAATGTAATTATCTTATGGATAAAGCAGGCGCATTGATAGAGCGGTTGCTTGAGCAACAACGCAATAATGCCGGCAAAGACCAGTTGGCCATTACCGCGCGGTTATTGTTAAGCGAATTAGAGAAAGAAGAAATAAAAAGTTTTCAAAATAATGTTTCTGTTTTTTTCCCTTCAGCCATTCATTTAGATGTAAACGAACCTGATAAAATTGATGCTGAAAATATTACTCCTCTGCAGGCAGTGAAAGAGAAAGAAGTTGTGCAGCCACAGGTTGTTGTTGCACCTGCGATTGAAGAAAAACC
>Ga0206973_1114_pt2 | contig 15546 bp, 6 predicted proteins | sample Alteio_BWOrgHeat_83_FD_152927 | JGI IMG/M metagenome (GOLD analysis project Ga0206973, IMG submission 152927) | Enriched cells from forest soil in Barre Woods Harvard Forest LTER site, Petersham, Massachusetts, United States -... | ecosystem: Environmental > Terrestrial > Soil > Temperate forest > O...
ATCATCACCAAAATCAAACGATGGATACAACATCATAATGGTATTGAATGGAACAACATGCCGGGCGTTCAAAGCTATGCAGTGCAAAGAAGCATGGATGGTATACACTGGACAACCGTTTACCGCTCACAGGTTACTGCTTACAGCGCACACTACAGCGACCCAACACCATCTTCTGCCGGTAGGAATTATTATCGTTTGCAAACAACCGGCACCAGTAATGCAGTGGCCAATTCAAATATTATTTCAATTTCAAACGACGATTTAAATATTTCTCTGTCACCAAATCCTGCAAAGAGTACATTATCAATCGCCGGCTTGCCAAAAAATGAAAAAGTGAAAGTAACGGTGGTTGATTTTAGTGGTAACACAGCTATGAGCCATGAGCTATCACCTGTCCCGCCAAACGCGGGAGCTATGAGCGCTTCATACAACCTCAACATTGCTTCATTGCACGCGGGCAATTATATGCTGAAGATTGAAACAAATGGTGAAGTGGTTACAAGGCAGTTTGTGAAGGAGTAAACAGTGAATGGTGAACAGTGAGCAGCGCTCAACACCAAAAACTTAAAACTGCAGGTGTAAACTGCAATCACTTGCAATCTTGTCCCGCTTGACCAGGCATCTGCTTTTAAACTTTTGGTTGCCTGCAAATATTCAGAGTTTCAAATAACGCATCGTCAGCCTTGCGGCGGGACGATGCTGGACATAAAAGAGGATAAAAGAGAACGAATTCTGACGCAGGCGAGTCTGCGCTGCAGCCTTTGATAATAAGTTTTCGACTTTGCGTTTTTTGAAACATTAATCAAAAGTTAATATTTTAAAAAAAAATCGCTATATTAGTAGCAAAACTCGCCCTTATGATAAGAAAGCTTTTATTTTTTTGCTTTTATTTCAAATTCATTCTAATGCGAAGGCACAAGATGAATGCAGTCTTCCTGATCTTTTTTGTCCGCCTTCACCGCAAAGCTCATCTTTAAAAATGGCACTATTTCATGTTCTAAAAACTGAGCCAATTTACTATTACAAAAACCAGTTTCCAACCGGATATCAAGATGTACACTATCGTCTAAACTTTTGTCCATTTAATTGTCCAGAACCTCCTAATAATGCTACTGGTTGCGACAATGATGCATCAAATGAGTTATATTATTATGTTTATTACCCTACCAATTTTGTTGATTATTCAACTTGTTCACTACCTGCCCTTATAATATTTCACTCTGGCGGTTTTAGCGAATGCAGTAGTCCCGATCAAGATGGATTAGACTATTTTTGTACAGCAATGGCAGCACGTGGCTTTGTTGTTTTTAGCGTTTCATACCGCGTGGGCGTTCTTACTGATCCAACACCAATACCGGGAGTTATTCATCCGGTAGGGCCAAAACAACAGCGTGTTAGTGCACAGCAAATGCTTGCAATTTATCGAGCTTGCCAAGATGCAAGAGGCGCAATAAGAAGTATCATACTAGGAAATCCGTCGGAGATCCGATTTAAGATTAACACCAATTATGTTTTTGTAGGCGGGATGAGCGCAGGCAGTCTCATTGCAATGAATGCAGTTTATTATCAATCTCAGGATACCCATCAAGCTATGATCGACGCGGTTTTCCCAAATATTAGTTCATCGCTAGGCAGTATTAATCCTGATTTTTATTATGCGCCCCCGCCTATATTGCCAAGTGACGATTATCTTCCAAATATAGCGGGAGTTCTTAATTTATGGGGTAGTATGTTTATTCCAAAAACCGATCTTGCGATGCCTTACAGCTTTTTTTCAAGCAATAGATATAAACCTCCAATAATCTCTTTTGCAGGAGTTCAAGATCCTATTTTTGATATTCATTCTCAGCCTATTTATTTCTCGCTAAATACCTCGACGAGCTTTCCATTGTGTGGAGTTACTTTGTCGCAAAATTTTGGAAAAGAAACGCATTGTTTAATTTCATCCCCATACATTTCTCCTCACGCACCCTTGGGCGAGGATGAAGAAGGAATAGGCTCTGAAACAATTTATCATATGTTTGATGACAACAGCACTTTTGCAGAATTATATTTAGATTGCGAAATGGGGCATGGATTAGATACAGATGATCCTGCATGTGGAACCTGCACATCAAGCACTAATCCGTTTTTAAAACCTGATCCTGGCAGCAGCGGAAGTTGTATTCAATGTTCTTACCAGAGTAATTTTGGTACACGAGCCAACTCTCAAATGTTAACCTTTGATTATATTGCTGGTCGGACAGCCACTTTTTTTCAAGCTATCATAACGTCAACCACAGGAGTTGTTGGTAATAAAAAATTTGTAGAACAGATAAATAACCGGTATGGCTGCGGAGCGCCTGATAATCCAACATCTTTTATACCCAATACCTGCGATGGTGACACTCATCAATAAAATATAACTTTATGAAAATTATTTTCCTCTTTGTAGTGCTAATAACTTCGATAACTCTTTTTGCACAACCCGGTACTTTAGACAAAAACTTTGGCGAAAATGGGAAAGTAACTACAAACTTTGGAGACGGAACTGCACCCGAAATTAGTAAAGCGATTTTGCAGGCCGATAATAAAATAGTCGAAGTGGGAAATTATAATTCTGATATCATCGAAGAGCCCCAGGGCTTCCTTATAGTTCGGTATAAAGATAATGGTACTTTAGATAGTAGTTATGGTACTGGTGGAAAGACAGTAATTAAATTCTCTTTTGAGGATCAATCCTTTATTAAAGACGCTGTTGTACAAAATGATAATAAAATTTTATTAGCAGGTCTGGGTTGGTCAGATTTTATTCATCCCGTCTATTCAGGCATAATTGCCCGTTTGAGCTCGAACGGTATATTGGACTCTTCTTTTGGCGTTGACGGTGCAATTCAAATCTCTAGCAAAGGGCAAGGAGGTTTTAGTGCTATTGCGTTAGTCAGCGATAACAAATTTGTTGCTGTTGGCGGAGTTGGTGATTCTTCTTTTATTGTTAGATATCTGGAAAATGGCCTGATAGACCAAACGTTTGGGCAGAATGGTTATGCATTTATACCCAACTATTTTGAAGTGTTTTCATGTAAAATACAAACTGATGGGAAAATAGTAATTAGTGGCTATGATGGCCATATCGGATTTCCAAAGTTTTGCATTCAACGATTTCTTCCGGATGGCAAAGTCGACAATTCATTTGGAAATAACGGAACGGTAATTACAAATTATGGCGGTGACGAAAATCAGATACATGACCTAGCCTTTCAATCAGATGGAAAAATTATAGTAACGGGCGAAACAACAACATACTCATTAAACGAAACAAATTTTGCGACTGCAAGATATAATACTGATGGAACGTTGGACAGTGCGTTTGGAACGAACGGAAAATATACTACGGTGTTTACAGGAGCTGTATCTTCAGCAAATAGCATAATTGTTCTTAAAGACGATAGAATTTTGATTGGAGGTATTCAGGCAATACAGACGTCAAATTTTGCAATGACCATGCTCACAAAGAGCGGATTTCCTGACTCAATATTCGGAGGTACAGGCGAGGTTATTACGGATTTTGGCTACGCAAGTTATCTGCAATCAGTGTTATTGCAATCTAATGGAAAGATAGTAGCAGCGGGCGGAAGCGGTCAACAACCGCCTTTTTATTGCTCACTTGCCCGATACAACAACGATGAATCTCAAAAACAAATCATCATCACCAAAATCAAACGATGGATACAACATCATAATGGTATTGAATGGAACAACATGCCGGGCGTTCAAAGCTATGCAGTGCAAAGAAGCATGGATGGTATACACTGGACAACCGTTTACCGCTCACAGGTTACTGCTTACAGCGCACACTACAGCGACCCAACACCATCTTCTGCCGGTACGAATTATTATCGTTTGCAAACAACGAGCATAAGCAATGCAGTTGCCAATTCAAATGTTATTGCCATAACCAATGATGATCTGAATATTACTTTATCACCCAATCCTGCAAAAAGTACGTTATCAATTACAGGATTACCAACAAATGAGAAATTGAAAATAACGGTGGTTGATTTTAGTGGTAACACAGCTATGAGCCATGAGCTATCACCTGTCCCGCCAAACGCGGGAGCTACAAGCGCTTCATATGACCTCAATATTTCATCATTGCACGCAGGGAATTATGTGCTTAAAGTTGAAACAAATGGTGAAATGGTTACAAGGCAATTTGTGAAAGAGTAACAGTGAATGGTGAACAGCGCTCAACTCCAAAAATTTAAACCTGCAAGTGTAAACCACAACCGCCTGAGCATGCTTTCCCGGCCTGATCGGGCATCCGCTTTTAAGCTTTTGGATTACCTGCAAATATTCAAAGTTTCAAAAACGCATCGTCAGCCTTGCGGCGGGACGATGCTGGACATAAACTTGTTGGTGAAGAACACCAACAAGGGCGAACAAAAATAAAGATTACAGTGGTTGATTTTAGTGGTAACACAGCTATGAGCCATGAGCTACCACCTGTCCCGCCAAACGCGGGAGCTATGAGCGCTTCATATGATCTCAATATTTCATCATTACATGCAGGGAATTATGTGCTTAAAGTTGAAACAAATGGTGAAATGGTTACAAGGCAGTTTGTGAAAGAGTGACAGTGAATGGTGAACAGCGCTCAACTCCAAAAATTTAAACCTGCAAGTGTAAACCACAACCGCCTGAGCATGCTTTCCCGGCCTGATCGGGCATCCGCTTTTAAGCTTTTGGATTACCTGCAAATATTCAAAGTTTCAAATAACGCATCGTCAGCCTTGCGGTGAGACGATGCTGGACATAAAATTTAAACCTGCAAGAATAAACCACAACCACTTGCCCGTCCTGCGCGCCTGTCCCGATACTTTTTCGGGGACCTGGTCGGGCATCTCATTCTCAGGGTGTTTAAAAACCACTATAAACTATCGTTATAAATAAAAGATACAGTACCTTCAAACCACCAAACTCTTTTACTATGAAACTAACCTTTACACTTATTGTATTATGTTTTTCTATTGAATTGATGGCGCAAAAAGCGGGTACACCGGACAGCAGTTTTGGTACAAATGGAAAAGTGATATCAGAAAATTACCAGGGCCTTGCCTATGCAAGTGTTTTACAACCTGACGGCAAAATTGTTGTCGGTGGTAGCGGAAGTTATTATAAAGGCGATACATTCCTAAAAGGGTCTTTATTGGCCCGCTACAATACGGATGGCAGCCCTGATCTGAGTTTCGCAGACAGCGGACGGGGTGTATATATTTTAGGTGATAGCGGCACCTTTATACCAACCATCCATTCAATGGCATTGCAATCTGATGGGAAAATTATTGCATTAGGAAACTTTACAGTGCAGCATGGAGTTTTTGCACCTTTTTCCCTTATGCGTTTTAATCCTGATGGAACTGCTGATCAAAGTTTCGGAATTAATGGATTAATGTTGGGAAGTATTTCTGGCGGCTTTAATGATGCGGCCTTTAAGGTGGCTTTATTAAACGACGGAAGGATAATAGTGGTGGGTGAGCCACACAAGGACATTAATGATCTTGGCAGAGGTTTTATTGCCTGTTATACACAACAAGGGAATTTTGACCGGAGTTTTGGAGATACAGGTGTGGTAACTATTTCATTAGACCAGGGGGTGGCTATAAATGCTGTGGCAATAACTTCTGATGATAAAATTATAGCCGGTGGCGGCTATGGCTCAGTTATCCCCTATTATGAAATACTATTAAAGTACAACAACAATGGAACGCCTGATCTCAGCTTTGGCGGGAACGGCATGGCAAAAATGTCTTTCCCTGATGCAACCAACGGGACAGGTTTAAAAGATATAGCGATAGATAAAGAAGGCAGGATAGTAACCGGCGGATTGTTTTATTTACAAAATGCAAAGACTACGATAAAAGTTGGCCGTTTTACTAAAGAGGGATTCCCGGATACTGAGTTTAATGATAAAGGTTATGCTTATACACAATATCCTAAAGGGGATGCTTATGCAAATGCGGTTGCAGTACAGCAAAATGGTAAAATAGTAGCTGCAGGTTATAATGCGATTGGGGATTCAGGGGATTTTACAATTACAAGATATAACCCCGATGGAAGCCTTGATTCAGGTTTCGGAACAAATGGTATTCAAAACACTTTTTTCTTTGGTGAGGATATTGCCTATTCTGTCAATATTCAAAACGACGGGAAGATAATACTTGCCGGCAATTCTATACTTGACAACACATCAACAGCGGATATTGCCCGTTATAATGGTGACCCAAACCAAAAACAAATCATCATCACCAAAATCCGCCGCTGGTTACAGCATCATAACGGCATTGAATGGAACAACATGCCGGGCGTTCAAAGCTATGCGGTACAAAGAAGCATGGATGGCATACACTGGACAACCGTTTACCGCTCACAGGTTACTGCTAACAGCACACACTACAATGACCCAACACCATCTTCGGCCCGTACAAGCTACTATCGGTTACAAACAACCAGTACAGGCAATGCTGTTGCCAATTCAAATGTGATTGCCATAACCAATGATGATCTGAATATTGCTTTATCACCCAATCCTGCAAAAAGTACGTTATCAATTACAGGGTTACCAACAAATGAGAAAGTGAAAATAACGGTGGTTGATTTCAGTGGTAACACAGCTATGAGCCATGAGCTACCACCTGTCCCGCCAAACGCGGGAGCTATGAGCGCTTCATATGATCTCAATATTTCATCATTGCATGCAGGAAATTATGTGCTTAAAGTTGAAACAAATGGTGAAATGGTTACAAGGCAGTTTGTGAAAGAGTAACAGTGAATGGTGAATGGTGAACAGTGAGCAGTGAACAGCGCTCAACTCCAAAAATTTAAACCTGCAAGAATAAACACAACCACCTGAGCATCCTTTCCCGGCCTGACCGGGCATCCGCTTTTAAACTTTTGGATTACCTGCAAATATTTCAAAGTTTCAAATAACGCATCGTCAGCCTTGCGGCGAGACGATGCTGGACATAAAATGAGAAATTAAAAATAACGGTGGTTGATTTTAGTGGTAACACAGCTATGACCCATGAGCTATCAGTTATGAGCGCTTCATATGACCTCAATATTTCATCATTGCACGCAGGCAATTATTTACTGAAGATTGAAATGAATAGTGAAGTGGTTACGAAGCAGTTTGTGAAAGAGTAACAGTGAATGGTGAATGGTGAACAGCGCTCAGCTCCAAAAATTTAAACCTGCAAGTGTAAACCACAACCGCCTGAGCGTCTTACAGGGTTAACTTAAAAATTAATCCTTCCGCGTGAGGTTTATCCCGGGCTGACGGTATTTTAACCTGCCGGCAATTGATTGCCGTTTTCTTTCTACGCAATCGTTTCCGGCAACGATTGCGTAGATTTTTACCGGTTGTTTTATTTTTTCATTTTTTTCTTAGTTAGATTGCAATAGGTTTTTTACCTGGCTTGTAGTATGATTAGAGACTAAGACTGTTTACACTATTTCATCGGCTTGATTATTTATGCCTGTAACAAAAGCAGGCCTCTTTTTCTATTTAGTCAAAGAACATATACTCCAGGTTATTGCTTAACAACAGGGAGACGAAATTTTATCTGCAATTATATTACCCGGTAAGGCTAAACACTGCAAATATTCACGTATGAAACACAAGCATTTTTTTAACAGCAGTTATACAGGAAAACTTGTGCAACTGCTAATGGTATTACTCACATTAAATATTACTGTAAATGCACAGAACACACAGGTTACCGGCAAGGTTGCTTCTAATCAAAGCGATTCTGCTGTGTCTGGTGCCACTATAACTGTAAAAGGGACTAAAAAAGGTGTTGCAGCAGCAGGGGATGGTAGTTTTACCATATCTGCAGCTTCCAATGCAACGCTTGTTGTAACGGCTATTGGTTATACAACACAGGAAGTGCCTGTGAATAATCAAAGCAGCATTGTTGTGCATCTTGTAACAAGCACGCAATCGCTTGAGCAGGTTGTGGTAGTTGGTTATGGTACGCAAAAACGCAAAGATGTTACAGGTTCTATAGCAAGTATAAATGCAGCTACTATTGCCAAAGTGCCTGTTACAACTTTAGACCAGGCTATGCAGGGAAGGGCGCCGGGCGTTCAGGTAATAAACAATGATGCTTCCCCCGGGGGAAATGTAACGGTGCTTATAAGAGGCGTTGGAAGCCTTGCCAGCGGAGGTAATACTCCTTTATATGTCGTGGATGGTTATCCTACAACGGGAGGCCTCAATAACATTAATCCGAATGATATTGCCAGCATAGATGTGTTGAAGGACGCATCGGCAACAGCTATTTACGGAATCCGTGCAGCTAACGGAGTTGTAATTATAACTACAAAGAGAGGCACAAAGAATAAAATGCAGGTTTCTTTGGATGCTTATGCTTCTTCACAAAGCAAACCCAAAGAATATGACGTGTTAAATGCGCAGCAGTGGGCCACGTTTTCTGCCCAGGTTAAGGCCGGAGATTCAACTCGTACTTATAATCCATTGCCGATTTGGGATAATCCCGAATCACTTCACAATGTTGATTGGCAGAATGCTGTTTACAGGCAGGGCTTAACGCAAAGTTATACACTTGGTATTCGTGGAGGAAGTGATAAAGTCCAGGCTGCAATGTCGTTTGGCTATTATGATCAAAAAGGTATTGTAATAGGTTCCTTTTTTAAAAGATATAGCCTTAATCTTAATTTAGACTACCAGGCTACCTCATGGCTCAAATCATCAACAAGTGTAAAATATTCTTACCAGGATCAAAACAATCCTCTTGGAACAGGCAATCTTCTCCAGGTCTCCTTACTTCCTCCAACTTTGGACGGTGGTAACATGCTCACTTACCAGATCAAGGATGCGAATGGCAATTATGGCTTTTACTATCCGCTTAATCCCCTTGTGAGCAAGTGGGGTAACCCGGTTTATTCTGTTGAAACCAACCAATATCAAAATGTAAACAACTATGTATTAGCAACCACTTCGCTGGAAGCTACTATTTATCCCGGCCTTAAACTTAAAACGAATGTTGGGGCAAATGTGAGTGATTATTCAGGTTTCTTCCTCCAGCCGGAAGATGACAGGGCTGCGGCGCAATATCCGGGATCAGTTACAACGCCTGCAAATTATCACCAGACACAGAACCGTACTTTTGAATGGCTGTGGGAGAATACAATATCCTACGACAAAACCTTCGGTCAACACACCATCAACTTTGTAGGTGGTATTTCTGCCCAGGAAAATACATGGACGGGTATGGGAGGAGGCGGTATTCCTCCAAACGATGTTACAAGAGATCTGTCGCTGGTTTCAAATCTTACGCTTGATCAAAATATTCCGGGTACGAACACCGGAAATGGCAGAAACGTCTATTCATTGTCTTCCACATTTGCAAGGGTGACCTACCAGTACGCAGATAAATACATGATAACCGGAACAATAAGAAGAGATGGGTCTTCCAAGTTTGATACAGGGCATAAGTACGGTACCTTCCCTTCTGCCGCTGTTGGCTGGAGAATAAAAAATGAATCGTTTTTAAAAGATGTAAACTGGCTTTCTGACCTCAAATTCAGAGGAAGCTGGGGTGAAGTAGGAAACGAGGCTCCAATAGGATTGTTCCAGTATCAGTCCCTGTATGCAGGAAATTATCCCTCAAATGTAAATGGCGGAGGGCTTGATAACCTCGGCTATCCGTTCAATAAAATATACCAGAATGGTATTGCTCAGACCCAGCCGGCCAATCCAACCCTGAAATGGGAAACGGATAAGCAAACAGACATTGGCATGGATGCCGCTTTTTTGAATGGCGCTTTAACCTTCACCGGCGACTACTTTAATCGCAATTCAAAAGATTTCCTGTTGAAGCTTGCGGCGCCCGCACAAACCGGTTATAATTACATTACCCGTAATGTGGGGAGTATGAACAATAAGGGTTGGGAGTTTGCGGTTAATTATAATGCGGCCGGAAGCAGGGATTTTCACTGGGGTATTGGCATAACAGCTACCACAATTAAAAATACACTTACCAGCATTGCATCAGGAACTGATTTTGTAACAAATTTTGGCGGTCTAAGTTTAAACGGATTCCAGAATTGGCCTGATTTTACCCGTTCTTATGTAGGGCAACCCGTGGGAGAGTTCTTCGGTTTAAAAGCAATTGGTATTTATCAAAGCCAGGCGCAAATTGATGCTCAGAATTCAAAAGCGCCCGGTGGCATATATCGTCCGGGAACTGTTGCAGTACCCGGCGACCGTATTTTTGCTGATATTAACGGAGATGGCATAGTAAATGACCTCGACAGGGGGCCTATCGGAAATCCTCAACCCAAGTTTTACGGCGGGCTTAACCTGGATGCCACTTACAAGGCATGGGATTTTAATGTTTACTTTTATGGCTCTGAGGGAAACAAAGTGTTAAACTACGTTGAAAGCAACCTCGAGAGTTTTGGGTCAAGAGGTTCGGAAGGAATTGAGAATGTAAGTAAAGTATATGCCGAGAATGCATGGACTCCTGCCAACGCATCAAACAGGTATGCAAGAGCTGCTTCTAATGGTGGTGATGCGACTTCGCTTAATAATGTTCCTTCCAGTGTATGGATCGAAGACGGAAGTTTCATTAAGTTGAAAAACGTTTCTATTGGGTACACTTTGCCGGCAAGTTTGTTGAGCAAATATTCCATATCAAAGATCAGGGCCTATGTATCCGGTCAAAACCTCTTTTTTATCACGAAGTACAGTGGGATTGATCCGGAAATAGGTATCCAGAATGGAAATGCAACTCAAAATGGTGTTGACAATGGCACATATCCTTCATCCAAGTATTTCACTTTTGGATTAAACGTAACATTTTAAATAAAGACAAATCCAGCGATATGAAACGAATTAAAGCAATAATCATAATAGGTATAATAGCTCTGCCCTGCGCCGTTATTCCACTATCATGTTCAAAAGGTTTTTTAAATCAAACCAATACATTCGGGATATCTCCTGAGGCTGCTGCCGGTAGTTCAGCGCAGGTAGTTTCTCTTGTAAATGCTATTTATGATACTTATCAGAATAGCGATCTGCTTAAAAAATGCATTTGGTACAGGGCCAATTTTGGAACGCATGACTTCTTCAACTGGGGTGCCGATGTATTTTGGAATAACTATCAGATCTCTGCATCTTTTACCGGGCTTATTACGCTCTGGAACCAATCTTATATTGGTATTGCAAGGGCAAATTCTGTATTTGGGGTTATTACCAAAGCAGAAGCAGGGGGCGTGGTTGACCCTGCGTTAGCAAACCGTTTAAGAGGTGAGGCTTATTTCCTGAGGGGCATGACCTACTATTATCTTGCTGCTTGTTTTGGCGGAGTTCCATTGGAGACAGATACCACCGGTGCTTTAAATCTTGGGTTGAGGCCCAGGTCCTCCCGGGATTCTGTATTCCAACAAGTGGTGTCAGATATGACACAGGCAGAAACTTTACTATTATCAAAAACGCAATTGGCAACTGTTGACCTGGGGAGAGCAACAAAAGGTGCCGCTTATGCTTACGATGGTGCCGCCCGCATGTGGTTAGGAGATTATACAGGAGCTCTGACAGCTTTTAATAATCCGGAATTTAATAATTACCACCTGATGCCAAATTTTGTGGATGTGAATGAATATGATCATCAGAATAATGATGAATCTCTTTTCGAAGTTCAGTTTTACCTTAAGCCAGGTGCTCCGCAGGATTGGGGTGGAAGCTGGAACCCGCCGGGCGCTGAGCTTGGCTGGATAGACAGCTTTAGCTGGCCCAATGAAATAACACAGCAAGGTTATGACTATGGCAATCCTGCATTATGGAACTCTTACCAGCAGGGAGATAAGCGTAAATATCTCACTATTGTAGGCCCCGGCGATTCACTGCAAAGCCCCGGCATTATTGCCAAATGGGGTGGCATAAAAGGTTATCCTCCTGTAACAGCGGGTTTTGCTGCGGGTAATCCAACCTATACGGGTGATGATGGTAAAATTGTAAATACCTGCGGCACTTTAACCAGGCCATGGTATGGAGATGATAAAGGCCGTTCAGGATATGTTTGCGCAAAAAAATGGAGAGATCCTAACCTTACCGGTAATTATAATAGCCCGCAAGATAATGCGGCACACATTTTTGGAGACCAGAACCAGATATTGATGCGTTTTGCTGAAGTGCTTTTAAGCAGGGCTGAATGTAAGGTTCACACAGGTGATGTTGCGGGAGCAATGGCTGACTTAAAACTCGTAAGAGATAGGGCGTGGGGCGGTACTGCACCTGCAGTAATGCAAGACAGCGCCGATTATGCTGGTAACCCAGGCAAACCCATTACCGATCCTCTGCAAATGGTGTTAAGTGAATACAGGCACGAACTGTCAGGTGAATATTCCACTTTCTTTGATCTTTGCAGAGCAGGTGCAGATAATGCTGTAAATTTTATTAATACAGCCAATGGATGTGTGGCCAGTAGTTATAATCCAGTTCCAAATCCTGCGCCTGGCCCAACACATGATGGCAAAACGCATGGATTATACAATACGGCAATAACAGCAAACTGGCTTCTCTTGCCAATGCCGTCAGGCGCCATTTCGCTTAATCCAAATCTTACGCAGAACCCGGGATATTAATAGTAATATTTCCAAATAAGTTTTGTAAAAAGGGTTTCTTTTTTTGAAACCCTTTTTAATTATTAAACTTGTTGTTTTTAAGAAAATGTTTTTATGAATCTGCTCCGATCATTAATTACCTGCTTTGCTCTGTTTCTGCTTTCATCCTGCAATAATCAGCATACATTATTTGAAAGTATTTCTTCTGCACATTCAGGTATTGATTTCAATAATAAAATTGTCGAAGATGATTCTATAAACCCGCTTGATCTTGTTAATGTTTATAATGGCGGCGGTGTTGGTATCGGAGATTTTAATAACGATGGAAAACAGGACATTTTTTTAACGGGCAACCAGGTGTCATGTAAATTATACCTGAATAAAGGCGATTTTAAATTTGAAGATGTAACTGCAAAAGCCGGTGTTGACGGAATGGGAAGATGGGCAAGAGGTGTAGCAGTAGTTGATATAAATAATGATGGCTTGCCGGATATTTATATCTGCAATACAATTTATAAAGATTCATTAAGAAGGCGGAACATTCTATACATCAACCAGGGTGTGGATAAGGAAGGTATTCCGCATTTTAAAGATGAGGCGGCAGCATATGGGTTAGATATCAATGTTCAGTCAACCATGGCCGGTTTTTTTGATTATGATAATGACGGTGATCTAGATATGTATCTTACCGTTAATGAAGCTTCTGCCGGTTATGATCAGACAGTTTTCGGACAACGTCAAAATACATCCAATCAAAGATTAAGCATAGGAAGGCTTTACCGCAATGACTGGGATCCTGCTTTAAAGCATGGGGTTTTTCATGATGTTTCTGCACAGGCAGGAATGATTTATGCGGGCTTTGGGCATTCAGCTACGATCTGCGATATAAACAATGATGGATGGAAAGATATTTATGTATCAGACGATTTTATATCAAACAATATACTCTACATAAATAATCATGATGGCACCTTTACCAATCGCGCCAAAGAATATTTCAAACACACTTCATTTAATTCGATGGGACAGGATATTACAGACATCAATAACGATGGGTTGCCCGATGTTGTTGAACTGGATATGAATCCGCCGGATAACCTGCGTAAAAAAATGATCCTTGGCAGTAACAGTTATATCAGCTACCAGAATTTTGATGCGTATGGCTATCAATACCAGTATGTGCGCAATACTTTGCAATTGAACCAGGGCCCGGTTTTACATGAAGGCGACAGTATTGGCGCACCTGCTTTCAGCGATATAGGGTTTTTAAGCGGTGTAGCACAAACGGACTGGAGCTGGGCGCCATTAATTACAGATTTTGATAATGACAGTTACCGGGACATGATCGTTACAAATGGTTTTCCAAAAGATGTCAGCGACCGTGATTTTATTACATACCGGAAAGATGCTACAAACCTTGCTTCAAAAAAAGAGATCATTAGCAAAATACCAGAGGTTAAAATACACAATTACGCTTTTCATAATAATGGGGACCTCACTTTTAAAGATGTTACAAACGATTGGGGTTTGAGCGTTCCAACATTTTCCAACGGTGCTGCCTATGCAGATTTTGATAATGATGGTTACATGGATATGGTGGTCAATAACATTAACGATAAAGTATTATTATATCGCAATACGGCGGGTGATGAAGATACAACAGATGGCCGTTTCCTGCGTATAAAGTTCAAAGGCTCAGCCCAGAATATAAACGGCCTTGGTGCAATTGCAACCATTTATTACGATCATGATAAAAAGCAGGTGTATGAGAACAATCCTTACCGCGGTTATTTATCAACCATGCAGAACATTGCGCATTTCGGTTTGGGAAAAATATTGAAAGTTGATTCAGTTGTGATCCGGTGGAGCAATACATTAAAGCAAACCATAACAAACGTTCAATCAAACCAAACCATTACTGTAAATATTAAAGATGCAGCACAAAATATTTATCAGCCTGCAACTATAGATTCAACTTCTGTGTTTAAAGAAATAACCGCGGCATCCGGCATCACTTACAGAAATATGGAAGCAGATTTTATTGATTTTAATATTCAGAAATTGTTGCCTCATAAGCTGTCTCAATATGCGCCTGCGCTTGCTGCCGGCGATATTGATAATAATGGTTTGGATGATCTTGTTGTTGGCGGTGATTTTAATCATGCACAATTACTGTTGCAACAAAAAGATGGAAAGTTTATTCAACGGAATCTATTGCGCGGCACTGTTGGAAATACAGTAAGTAAAGATGAAGGTGTTTTATTGTTTGATGCGAACGGTGACAACAAGCCTGATCTTTATATGGCAAGCGGCGGATACCAGTTTCAATCCGGCAGCAGCAATTACCAGGACAGGTTATTCATAAATGATGGTAAAGGAAATTTTAAAGAAGATACGGCTGCATTGCCTGTAAATTATACAAGTAAATTATGTGTGCGTGCATTTGATTACAATAATGACGGCAAGCCTGACCTTTTTATTTCAGGAAGAGTTGATCCGTGGCATTATCCGAGACCAGTAAGCAGTTGCATTTTAAGAAACGATTCAAAAGATGGCAAAGCAAAATTTACTGATGTAACAGATGAAGTAGCGCCCGAATTAAAAAATATCGGGTTGGTGTGCGATGCTCTGTTTACAGATTTTGATGGCGATGGAAAAACAGACCTTATTCTTGCGGGCGAATGGATGCCTGTAACTTTTCTCAAGAATGTAAATGGAAAATTTAAAGATGTAACTGCTTCAACAGGTGTTGAAGATAAAATTGGCTGGTGGAGTTCAATTGTCGCCGGAGATTTCAGGCACACAGGCAGAACAGATTATATTGTTGGCAATGTTGGCACAAATACTTTGTACCAGGCAAGCGATGAATACCCTGTTTACATAACAGCGAAAGATTTTGATGGCAATGGAAAT
>Ga0206973_1136_pt1 | contig 15532 bp, 11 predicted proteins | sample Alteio_BWOrgHeat_83_FD_152927 | JGI IMG/M metagenome (GOLD analysis project Ga0206973, IMG submission 152927) | Enriched cells from forest soil in Barre Woods Harvard Forest LTER site, Petersham, Massachusetts, United States -... | ecosystem: Environmental > Terrestrial > Soil > Temperate forest >...
TCCCATTAAATGGTTTAATATTAGCAGCAAGTTTTATTTTAGTAACGTCATCTGCTGCAACATAGGTTTGCCACCATTTTGCAGCAGGTATAGCTTGAATATCGCCAGACTCAGCACGCAACAATAAGAAATCATATGCAGCTCTGAATTTGCTTAGCGCATATAAAGATTCTACATGTCGCGTTGAACGGCGGCGCTCTAGACGCATTTGTAATTCCCAAACGTCACGCACCATGCCCAAAAATCTGCGTGGCACAGCTAAAACACGTTGCTGTTCACTCAGGACTCGATCCATAGCATCATTGTATTCTAAACTCTTAGCTTGTTCTAATAACGGATGCCATGAAAATACCGCTAATAAGAAACTTGGCGCTACAGATTTACCTGCAATAACACGTGCATCTGTATTACGTAATGCATTTTCTATAAACAAACTGCTGTGTGATAAAAATTTATCAGTACGTGGAAACAACTGTTTAAACAAGCCATATTCGCAAAGCATCTTAAATGTAGCTAAAGCATACCCGGTTAAAAATAATTTTGAGTACTCTTCAAATAATCTTGCTGCAGGGACATTAGCTAATAATTTACCTAAAGCATGAATCGGCTTAGAGCTTTGCGGAGCAATACTAAATCCTAATTTAGCGGCAAAACGTATCGCGCGTAACATACGCACTGGATCCTCCCTATAACGTACTTGCGGATCGCCAATCAACTTAAGCTCTTTATTATGTAAATCCCGCATGCCGGATACAAAATCTACTACGGAAAAATCAGCTATGTTATAGTAAAGTGCGTTTACAGTAAAATCACGACGCAATACATCTTCCTCTATAGTACCATATACATTATCCTGCAGAATCATACCGTGAACATTTTGCACCGCTGATGCAGCATGATAGGATCTGAAAGTCGCTACCTCGATAATATCACGCCCAAAGTGAACATGCGCTAATCTAAAACGACGCCCTATAAGTCGACAGTTTGAAAATAGATCTTTAATCTACTCTGGACTAGCGTTAGTCGCAATGTCAAAATCTTTAGGATGATGCCCCAGCAAAATGTCTCGAATACATCCCCCCACTAAATAAGCGCTGAAGCCCGCACGATGTAAACGGTAGAGAACTTTTAGGGCATTAGCGCTGATATCATCACGACTAATATTGTGCTTGGCACGTGGAACGACAATCAGCTTCAGCTTGTCTTTTCTAACCCATCTAAATAACTTCTTTAGCATCATTAAACCTAATAATATAAAACGTATCAAATCAACGGCAGTATACCATTCTATGGCGCGGATTCGGCATGTATACTAAATTTAAAACATGAATAAAATATTATTGCCTCACAAGGCGGAAGCTTTTTCATTACTAGAGTTATTAGTGGTTGTAACTATAGTCGCAATTATTGCGGCATTTTCCGTACCTAGTTATATGACTTATGTAACAAAAACCAGGGTTGCTGCCTTATGGGAACAGACAGAGGCCGCTAAGTTAGCGGTTGAAAGTAAGTATATCAAACAAAACGCAGCCGTAAATACCATAACTGTGAACTCAGGCACAGCTGAATATACTACAAGCACTGACTCACATGTAAAGTGCATAACTATACAAGGTGGCACGGTCTCGATTGTCGGCGACCCTAACAGCTTTTCCAATAAAAATATATGGATTTCATGGCTACCAAGCACCACTACAGGATCAATAGTCTGGAGTTGCTTATATTCTGCAGATACAGCAGCATATTTAAGCAACCTTGCCGCTAATTGCAGTCAAGGCAGCGCTACCGATCAATTTGCTGGTGATACGGCATGTAACTAGGAATGCGACATTATGATCAAAAGATCTGGATTTACATTAATTGAATTGTTAGTAACTATTGGTATTTTAATCGCCTTAACTATGGTGGCGGTTCCATCTTATAGCAACTATCGTATTCGCGCCAAAGTAGCTGCGATGATCAACGCAGCATCTGCTGCAGAATTAGCAGTAGCAAATGATTATTTTAACCAAGGCTATACCTTTAGTAACAGCAATTTTGCAGCCAACAGTCAGCCGTATTTAACTTCAGAATACAATTTTATTACTAGTATAACGGTAACTAACGGCATAATTACTGTCACTGGGGACCCAGACAATTTAGGTGGCAGACAAATTAATCTAGTATTTACTCCAACCATAGTAAACAATAATATAACCTGGACCTGCTCAGTCGCGTCGACATTTTTTGACTTTGTACCAGCTAATTGTAAGAACGCGCTTTAGATCTAGCTCTTTTGTGTATGAATATAGCCGGTAAACAGAATAATGCCACACCACAAATAAGCAACATTTTGTATACCACAGGATCCCCGGTCAATAATTGTGATGGCGGTACAAAACCAAGACACATCGCCGTAAAGCTACTAACACCACCTACAGAAGCTACTATCCACATTCCATAATTACCACCAGGAATTTTATACGGACGAGTTATATTTGGTTTACGATATCGCAAGGTGATCGCCGCAACAAACATTAACACATACATAAGTAATGCTAAAATCGCAGTAAGCTGAGTTAAAATCAAATATGCTGTCTCGATCGTCGGCAATAATACATATAGTAACGACAGCAACGATACCACTACCCCCTGCAATATCAAAATTGTAATCGGCACACCTTTTGAATTGGTACGTGCAAAAATCTTTGGTAAATTATCTTCCTGTGCCGCCACTAATAATCCCTTTGTAGGCCCTATAATCCATGCCGCAATACTTCCCACTGCACCGATTACAATAGCTACAGCTATGCCAGGTAACAACCACGGAATTTTAAGCTCATGACAAAAATAATCAAAAGCTTGCACTACACCAGTTACTATATTTAACTCAGCTTTAGGAACTACTAGCGCCACAGCCAATGATCCAAATAATAAAGTGGCTACAATGATCAAACTAGAATATTTAATAGCCGCAGGATAATCGTGCTGCGGATTTTTTACTTCTTGCGCATGCACTGCTGACATTTCTAAACCCATCAGACCAAATATAATAGTCGTTACAAGCGCCAAATCACTAATACTATCTATTTTTGGTATTACTGCATTCCAACTTAGATCAATTTGAGGCACTCCATGCTCAGTCATTAGCCACCAAACGCCCAAACAAATTATTCCAAACATAGGAATGATCGTACCCACCAGAGAACAAATAGTGCTAATCAAACTTGATACTTGCATACCAAAAAAATTGGCAAGTGTAGATAACCAAAAAACTGCCAATACTACTGCAACAGTCACAGCAGGACTGGTTTGACCAGAAGGATCGATTAAATAAGAGCAAATAATTGCTATAGTGGCCAGTATCGTTGGATACCAAACTAAATTGTAAACCCATTGCAACCAGATCACTAAAAATCCACAGCTATGGCCAAACGCCTCGCGTACCCATACATAGATCCCACCAATTTTGGGCCATGTCGTAGCCAATTCCGCGGTCACTAGAGCTACGGGAATAAAGAATAGAATCGTGATAAAGGCATAATAAAATATTAAAGTTGAACCAAATTTGGCGCTAAAAGGCAAGGTTCTCAAGCTATCCACAGCGATGACGTTAATCATAACCAATGAGAAAACGCTCAGGACGCGTTTGGAAGAACCAGATGCGATAGCCATACAATAAACCATTAACGATAAATTGCACATGTTACACGAATATTTAAATAAGGCCAACGTAGGAGCAGGGCGAATACATACACTGCCATTGTAAGCTGGTTTATATGTGTACTTTGATCTACTGGGGACGGATAACGCCTTTTAGTTCTGCTTCTTTAGTTGCTTCGATTAACTTATCAAGAGCCGCCTGTAAAGCTTTTTTTTCATTTGTAGCTATTTTTGCTTCACCCATAGGAGTAATAAGAGAATTACGTGCTGCTTTGTTAGGTGAGACTCCCCTCAAGAAATTTGTGACGGCGGTACAGAGTTTATCTAAAAAACCAACCGCCTTAAATAGGTAAAGTATACAGAATTGTTTCATAGGGAGCTTTTGCTCTAACTGTGCAACGTCAGTAATTAATTTTGTATGCGTGTCCATAAGCGCATTTATCTCAATCCTTAGTGCATCTGGACTATATGTTTTTTTTTCGCCTGTTTTTTCAACGTATACATGTGGTAATTCTAGCGGTAATGTGCGATTTATGTGCTCATTCAGCATTACCGGCGTACCGTCAAGCAGTGCACAAGTTTCCCACTTAAGAAATACTTCAGCAATGTTTTCTATATCTTTCTCTATTGACTCTACTATATACATATCTTTTTTTTTCAGTAAGAAAGTTGCCTCCACTATGCCATAAAATATATCTTTGGTTGGTAAATTGTCTTCGAAATTCAACAAATTCAAGCATGAAAGTATTATATGCTGCATCTATTGCCTCTATGCTAGCATTTATTGGAATAGGTAGTCTTGGTTTTGTCATTATTTTTCCTTACAATTGAAATCTAAATGTGTTATTTCTATCTTTTTTATGTGTAACTTCATGTTTTTTTACTGATTACCATTAATACACATAGTCGAATTGTATATATTTACTTATACTAAGTCAACAAGATAGATAACAAAACTGTAATTGGGACACTAACTTTCAAAAATACCCCTATCCTTAGCCAAAAAATAGAATTTTTGGCTAAAATGTTAGGTGTAACAGCATCGCAGTTGGTCAGTGGTAGGTGACTGTGGCGCTTTTACTGTATAGTGAGCGGCTGTTCAACTCGTGATGCTCTATTGCATGTTAGTTGTTTGTGCTGCGTACCTAAAACCATATACACAGCTGGTACAACAAATAGCGTAAATAAAGTCCCAATTGACAATCCGGTAGTAATAACTAGTCCCATATTAAACCGTGACACCGCACCAGCCCCTGTGGCCAGCAATAACGGTACCACGCCCAAAACCATAGCTGCGGTAGTCATAAGAATTGGCCTAAGCCGAATTGCTGCCGCCTCCTCAATGGCCTCGCGCTTGGAACGCCCGTCGAGTTGTAATTGATTGGCAAACTGCACGATCAAAATACCATGTTTACTAATTAATCCCATCAACGTAACCAGACCAACCTGAGTGTAAATATTCAAGCTACTACCGCCGACACCAAGCGAAATAAACATCATCGCACCTGCGATCGACATAGGCACCGATACTAATATAATCAATGGATCTCTAAAACTTTCAAATTGTGCGGCCAATGCCAAAAATATAATTATTACAGCAAAACCAAAGGTTAATAAAAACCCGCTTGATTCCTGAACGTATTGCCGCGATTGCCCAGCATAATCTATTAAATATCCATCTGGCAGCGTCGTAGTTGCCAAATCTTTCATTTTGGTCAACGCTTGTCCGGTATCCACACCAGGCATCAAAACCCCAGAAATAGTAACGGAGTTTAATTGTTGAAAATGATTGATAGATTGCGGCACGGTTTTAGTTATGATTTTCATGATTGTTGAAAGCTGTACCGAAGCACCATCTTTGGTACGAATATAGTAATTTTTTAATTGATCGCTATTTAAACGATATTGCTGATCGACTTGAGAGATTACCTTGTATGAACGTCCATCAAGACTAAAATAATTTACGTAACCGCCACCTAGCATCGCAGATAATGCACTCCCAACATCATTCATTGTAAGACCAAGCTGCGCGGTCTTATCATGATCAATATCTATAACCGCTTGCGGATTATCATACTTTAAATCTTTGTCAACAAACATAAATAATCCGCTAGCTTGAACTGCTTTTAAAAAATCAATAGCTATTTGATTTAAGCGTAAAAAAGAATCTGTAGTTTGAATTACAAATTGTACTGGCAAACCACTACTGCCAGGTAATGACGGCGGCTGAAATACAGCAATTTGCAGCCCTGCAATTTGTGCTAATTTTTGTTGGACTAAAGGCTGTAATTTATTCGAGGTAACGCTTCTTTCATCCCAAGGCTTTAAAACTTGTCCAGCAATAGAAACACCAGGCTCATCTAGTTGAAATACATGATCAGTTTCTGGGAAAGATACAAACTCTCGATATACTGCTTGTGCGTATAGCTGCCGTTGTTGTAACGTTGAATTTGGTGCCGCAGTTGCAAATGCAAGAATAATACCTTGATCTTCCTGCGGCGCAAGTTCTGCTTTAGAGGTAGTATACAAATAATAAATACTCCCCAAAACTATAATCGCAAATACTACAACGACACTAACTGTATCTAGGCTTGAAGTTAATATACGCTTATAAACATCTCGTAATTTATCAAAAGTTCTATCTATAATATTAGAACCAAATTTATGAGGTTTTAATAATCGTGAACACATCATTGGCGATAAAGTAAGCGCTACAATAGCAGATATCGTAACTGCGCCAACTAATGTAAAAGCAAACTCGGAAAATAACGCACCGGTTAAACCACCCTGAAAACCTATAGGAACATATACGGCTAAAAGCACAATAGTCATGGCGATAATAGGATTACCTAATTCGTGCGCAGCAATCAGAGCAGCATCGACAGGGGTCTTACCTTCTTCTAAGTGACGATTCACATTTTCTACAACTATGATGGCATCATCTACAACTAGCCCAATAGCCAACACTAAAGCTAACAAAGTTAATAAATTAATGCTATACCCTAATACCATCATAAAAATAAAGGCCCCTACCAAGGACAAAGGAATAGCAACAATTGGAATAATAACCGATCTAAAGCTTCCTAAAAATGCAAAAATAACTACAGTAACAATAACCAAAGCTTCTATTAAAGTTCGTTCAACTTCATGTATCGAGCTGTTAACAAATTTTGTTGCGTCATAGACTATATCTGCATTTATTCCGGTTGGTAAGGCATTTTTTATAGAAGGAAAAATAGCACGTACTCGCTCTATAACTTGTAACAAGTTAGCGCCTGGCGCGGTTTTAATTCCAATATATACTGCTTGCTTGCCATCAAATGAAACTTGTGATTCGTAATCGTCAGCACCAAGTATTACAGTGGCTACATCTTCTAAACGTACTAATGCACCATTATGTTGCTTTATTACTAATTTTTTAAAATCATCCAAAGAATGCAATGACGTAGTTGCAGTCAAATTAACTTGAACCATTTGCCCTTTGGTATTTCCAAGTCCAGAAATAAAATTATTTTCTCTTAGTGCTTGATTAATATCTGCCGCAGTTAAATCATAAGCTGCCAATTTTTGAGGATTTAACCAAGCACGCAACGCAAAATTACGAGCCCCTAGCAATTCTGCGTTTTGTACACCCTCAAGTGATTGTAATTTCGGTTGTACTACACGTGATAAATAATCGGTTATATTATTTGATGGTAGAGTATCACTATTAAATCCTATATACATCGAATCAATAGTCTCGCCAACGGCAACATTAATTACCGACTGTTGTGACTCTGGTGGTAAATTATTGCGTACCGAAGCTACTTTAGTGCTTATTTCTGTAAGCGATTTATTAGGATCATAATTTAAACGTAAATTGGCGGTAATTGTACTAACGCCGTTTACGCTAGTTGACGTCATATAATCAATACCATTAGCTTGTGCAATAGCTATTTCTAACGGCGATGTTATAAAACCAGCAACCACATCGGCATCAGCACCGTAATAAGCCGTGGTAACAGTAACTACTGCATTTTCGGTACGTGGATATTGTAGAATTGGCAAAGCAAATATCGCACGTAACCCGACCACAAATATAGCTAGACTAACTACCGTTGCCAACACCGGGCGTTTGATAAATATATCCGTATAATTCATGTTAGCCTTTAATATTCACTTGGTTTAGGGTTACTATCGTTACTTGGCAATACGGAATTGTTAATTACTAGTGATACTCCATTTTGCAGTTTCATTTGACCAGCTGTCACCACCAAATCTCCAGCCTGTACCCCAGTGTACACTGCTATTTGATCTCCTCTAGTTGGTCCTAATGTGACAAATTTTTGTTCAGCTATATACTGCATATTACCTGCAGCATCTGGTTCGGTTGGTTTTGCTACATATACTATATTTCCGTATGGATTATATGTAATGGCAGTCTGAGGTAAGGTGATATATTTTTGATCTGTACCTACGTCGATACTAATGTTACCGTACATACCAGGCAATAGTTCCTGCTCATTATTATCAAGTACCGCGCGAACCTGCACATTACGTGATGCAGTATCCACCTTCGAGTTAATAGCCCATATCTTGCCCACAAAAATTTCATCAGGATACAAATCTGTAGTTACAGATACACGTTGTCCTAACTTAATCTTAACCAACCCTTCTTGCGGCAAATAAAAATCAAAATAAATTGGATCCAATGCCTGCAGAGTAACAATTAGAGTACCGGGGCTTATATATTCACCTAAGTCTATGGCTCGTAAACCCAGTCGTCCAGTAAATGGTGCACGAATAAATTTCTTGGCGATGATGGCTTCCTGCTGCGCGATCATAGCTTTAGTTTTTTCCAAGTTAGCTTTGTCTACATCGACCACAGACTGGGCTATGGCGCGTTGCTGTAATTGTGAAAGATCGCGATTGTAGGTTAAAGTAGCTAAGTCTGCGTCTGCTTTTAATGATGCTAACGCTGCTATTTCATCATCGGCTCGCAACTTTACTAACAGCGTGCCTTCAACTACTTGATCGCCAGAATCAAAGTATAAACCAGTGACAACACCAGCAACTTCTGTAGAAATATCTACCCCACGTACAGCACGTAACGATCCAACAGCTTCTATATTATCTTTCCATACGTGATATTGGGCTACTGAGCTAGAAACAGTTTGCGCTTGCTTGCCCATGGAACCCATATACTTTTTAATCATATGGTTTTGAAAGCCCTTAAAAGCATAGATTGAACCTAGAACAAGCCCAATTATAAGTAACATGACGGTCATGCGTTTGATCATTATAGAATATTGCTCCCTGCGTATATATATATTCTATGTTATGGATCTGGCATTTGCAGGTTAAACTTAGGATCTTGACCTATTGTTATTCTTCATAAAAATGCTCTTTACCATTAAAATTAGCTATTTGATAGCCTGATTGTTGCGAGGTAAGATAATTAGGGCCTATAGGAGATTTGCCAGCACCCCCGGGTATATCTAAAACATACTGCGGTTGACATAATCCAGAATAAGTACCACGCAACTGTGTCATTAACTCTTGGCCACGCGCAATAGTAGTACGAAAATGGCTAGTGCCAGCAGCTAAATCAACGTGATGCAAATAATAAGGTTTAATGCGATACTTAACCATAGCTCGAAATAATTGACTTAAAGTTTCTATATTATCATTCACCCCCTTTAAAAGTACGCTTTGGCCAAGTAACACTATTCCATTATCTGCGAGCATATTTATTGCATCTAACGCTGCAGGAGAAAACTCAGCAGGATGATTGATATGTAACACAACATATATGGGACGTCGTTGTGTTAACACCTTAATTAAATCTAAATTCACGCGATGCGGATCTACGGTAGGAATACGAGTATGAAAACGGATTATCTCTACATGTTTAATTTGATCCAAGTTAGTAATAATTTGCTGTAATTGCTTTGGTTTTAATATAAGAGGATCACCGCCAGATAAAATTACTTCCCAGATCTCAGGGTGCTGTTGTATATACTCATAGCAAGCATTTAATTCATGAGCAGTAAGGGCGGCACTACCCTGACCAACTGTTTCACGCCTAAAACAAAATCTGCAATATACCGGACACATAGTAACTGGTTGCAGTAAACAGCGATCTGGGTAGCGGTGGATTAACCCCTTTATAGGTGAGTGTGTTTGATCACCAATTGGATCGGTCAACTCGTTTTTACTACTTATTAACTCAGCAACATCCGGCACGAACTGGCGCCGTATGCCCTCGTGCTGCAACAACCCCTGCAAATGCGGGCTTATCGCTATACTGTATTTTTCAGCAACCACAGCTAATTTAGCCAACTCCGACTCTGCAACTAACCCCGCCGCGGCTAGATCTGACACTTCTCGTAAAGTTTTAGTCATTTATATTTCAAATTATTTGCTAAGTAAAATTGGATTGTAACAGAAACCAGCAATTAACTGAAAAGGCAATGTTACTATATTATTAAAAATTTATTGCATTTACTAATGTGATTAATATAGCATTTACATATATAACAAACTGGGGAAATTAATGAGCGCAAACAATACTACGCCTAATACGGATCTACCGACGGCCTGGGCTCTTGATGATTTTGGAATTCCTATCGCAGTAGAAGTTGAGCCCAGCCCGCAAGATATACCATATGCCATTATAATCGAACCTATGGCTATGCCTATTGCAATTCCAATAGAACCACCTATTGCGATGCCAATTGCTATACCAGTAGAGCCAAATGCACAAATTAATGCACAAATTAATGAATTAGAACGCACTAATAATATCCTCATGGCAGAAAGATCACAAGCTCAAGAACGAGCGCAAAAAGAAGAAAAAATTAAGCAACAGAAGCAGCAGCAGGAGTTAGAAAAAGCACAACAAAAATTAGAAGAAGCGCGAGAGAAGCAGCAGAAAGAATTAGAGAAGGGGCAACAAAAATTAAAAGAGGCGCAACAAAAATTAAAAGAAGCGCAGCGAAATCAAGATATTGAAAGTCAATTTAATCTGACACAAACGCGATTATTCGCAGAATATCACAGTAGGATTAGTTTAGCCGCAGAGTGTCAACGGCTTGGTCTTTTTGATAAAGCAATTCAGCAGTATAATTTATCAATCGATAGTATGGAAAAATTATGCACGGCATACAACAATAAAGAATATGATAAAGGTAGGTTTTGGTTTACTGTGCCTGAGACATACCATGACTCTATTTTACAGTCTCGTTTAGCGATTGTTAATTGTTTAATGGACAGCGGTGAATTAGAACTGGCATATGATTCTATAGCAAGTCTACCGCGTACCGGAAATACTTCACGTGCGATAGAAATGCAGCAGACAAAATGTCGTGATGACATTTACAAAAAAGCTCAAAAGTTAATCTATGAAGTTAGTACGATGTCTACTCGAAATAACCCGCAGCAAATGGCTGCAGCAAAAAAACTTTTACAAAATGCTGAAAAACTATTAATTAAAATTTCTCAGGGCAAAGATAGTAATCTTGTTACGCAGCTTGCACGCATCGAATGGGATGCAATTCGGGATCAGGTTAATCAACAATGTCGGCATTTATTGAAGACAAACGTTGAGCTAAATAGCAGTAGTTACTCTAATGTGGTAAATACCGCGCGTGAGATAATAATTAAATATTCAAGCAATGCTAAATTATTAGATTATTACGAGCTTGATTGTCAAACAAATATACTAAATATGTTGCCGAGTTTGGAACAAGTTGCTGCGCAGTTGAAAATTAATGATTTAACCCCTACTCTAGGTAAATGTTTATCTACTGGCGATATTCCTAACGCTTATTTAGTAATGCATGAGATTTACAACCTAGCGATACAAATTAAAAATCCGCATTATATAGAACAAAAAGGTTTAATCTACCATGATCCGCAAAACTACTATTTGCGGCTACAGAATCTAGAATCTGAGCTGCAACAATTTAAGTTACGCGCTAAACAGCAACATAGCACAATTGTTGATCAAATTATTGCGGTTACTTTGAAAAAGCTTGGCGAGAAAACCAAAGATGCTAGCTTATTAGAAAAAGACTTAAAAGACCTACGGAATACTCTGGATTCTATTGTTCAGGAGAAATGGCACAAGTTTGATCGTAGATCAGTTCCGCTTGATTTAGTAAACACTATTGCCGAAAAAATTGTCTCTGATTGCGATGATATTGGGATCTTCAAAAAATGGTATCATTGGTCTTATGCCACCAGTTGTTTAAAAGATACGAACAAAACACTGGCAACTATCAAATTACAAGTTTGTGAGTACGTGCCGACAACAAATCCAGATTTTGTTGTAAATATGAATGACACAATTAGATTAAAACCGTAATTAAGCAGCGAATAGACAGGGTAAGATCAACGATTGCCCTGTTTTATAAACTCAGTGGCATCATCAGCCAGCAGCGGTTTACTGAAATAATAACCTTGAATAAAATGACATCCTAAAGTACTTAAGAAATTAAGCTGAGCTTGCGTCTCCACCCCTTCAGCGATTACTTTATACCCTAGGTTGTCAGCAAGCTCTATTATAGTTTTTACTATAGCCCCATCATTGGTATTGCTAGTCATGTTGCGCACAAAAGATTGATCTATCTTTAAAAAATCAACAGGTAAACGCCTTAGATAATTTAATGATGAGTAGCCAGTACCAAAATCGTCGATGGAAATTTTTATACCCATATCTTTAATTTTACTTAAAACATCTATGCTTTTTTGAGCATTATCCATAAGCGCACTTTCCGTTATTTCTACTTTTAGACAGGCAGGATCTAAACCTGTGTCCTGTAGAACAGAACTCAATACATCGATTACACCGCCATGCTTAAATTGTATAGCGCTGATATTTACTGATACAGAAACTGGAGATTTACTATATTGCTGCCAAAGTTTACATTGTTCACATGCCGTGCGAATAATCCATTCCCCTATAGGTATAATCAAATGTGTTTTTTCAGCGATTTGAATAAATTCCATTGGATTTATAATCTGACCATTTTTATGCCAACGTATTAATGATTCAAAATCACTAGTTGTCATATTTGGTATTTCTACTATAGGTTGATAGTATAGAAAAAATTCCTGATTTTCTAACGCAGAATGTAAAGTGCTTTCAATCTTTATACGAGATTTAGCATGGTTCTTTAATTCTGTGGTGCAAAACTGCACTGTGCCACCACCTATTTCCTTAGCGCTAGTTAATGCAATGCTGGCATTACGCATCAATGAACTTACATCGTGACCATCATTGGAATATAATGCCACACCAATGTTAAGCCGAAGTTTCAGATTCTGATCTTGAATTGAAAACTCTTTTGCAATCCCTGCTAATATTCTGTCTATAAAAACATCTACATCATCTATATGATTAATGTCACTTAAGACCATTGCAAATTGCGGACCAAATCGCCCTAACTTTTCTCTGTCAACGCCAAGATTTATAAATCTAAGAGCTATAGATTGTAATAATTGATCGCCTGCAGCATGCCCCATTCCTTCATTAATAGTTTGAAAAGAATCTACATCCAAAAAAAGTAAAGCTAATAGCTTAGCACTATTTTTAGCTAAATTAACTGCAACTGCTAGATTTTCTTCAAAAGATGCGCGATTTGATAAACCGGTTATAGGATCATACTTTGCCAAATAAGCCAAATCTTTTTCAAATTTTTGACGTCTTAAAAACAATCCCACTTGCTCACCTATCCCAGTTAATGCTTGCGAGATTACTTCATCATTTAGCATTTTTGAATTACTTACAAACTCCATAACACCAAAAGTCTCTTTATCATTTTTGATCGGTATCGCAATTGCACTTGTATATATAAAGCCCTCTGGATAATACGCTCCAGGATTTTTACTCAAATCTTCAATCCAAAGTGGTATCCCGGTAGCCATGACCTTTCCTGGTAAACCATAATCTAATTTCACAACTACTTGACTATAAATCTTATCTGCAATCTTATCAGTTTCCTTGCTACTATCACGCCATGAAGATACATAACGCAAAACTTGATCTTTTTTGTCCCAAGCCCAAATTTTTCCGTAACTAAACTTTAAACTGTTACAAATTGTATCAATAGTGCATCGAGTAGCATCAACTATATTATTGCGATCAACTAAACAATGAGATACGGCATATTGCATATCTAAACACATTTGAGTATTTTTACGAGAGCTAATATCATGCATGATTACATAAAACGCATCGCTACCTTCATACTGAATTAAACATATCGTAGCCTCAACGCTGGCACGAGTTCCATCAAGGCGTAATACCGTATGTTCTATTGTAAGAACGGTATCATGATTTTTCTCTATCATTTGATTTCTGGCACGCACAACACCATGTCTTTCAGGCGGATATAATATCCATAGGCTTTTTCCAACTATTTGTGACGCATCAGTAGCACCAAATAGTTTAAGGCCTGCAGCATTCATAAAAATTATTTTTCCAGCACGATGAATAAATATAGTATATGGAGAGCCCTCAACAATAACTCGGTACCGCTGTTCAGAAGCTTGTTCAGGTGCAAATTTCATACTAGGCCGCTCTTGTTATTACTTGTTTGAATCCAATAATAAGGTTAGCACAGCCTGCTGTAATACCAGCAATCATTAGTTTTATAGTTATAGGGAATATTTGTACAAACGTGGCAATCTATCGTTAAAACCACAAAGAATTTCATATGGGATCGTATCACAACTTTGGCTAAGATCTTCTATAGAAATTTGCTGGCCATTATCATGACCTACAATAGTAACTATATCACCGACATAACCAGAGTCAGAGCCAATATCTACCATTACCTGATCCATGCAGATAGTCCCAACCATGGGATAGCGTTTACCATTAAGCAAAATCATGCCCTTATTAGATAAGCTACGGCGTAAACCATCGCCATACCCAATTGGAATAGTCAAAATATGTGTTGGTTTAGCAGTTATATAAGTGTGGCTGTAACTAACACCAAAACCAGCTGGAACTGATTTAAAATAAGCAATTTTAGCTTTAATACTAAAGCATGGTTTAATACTGCGTAAATTTTCCGGTATATCGGGACGTGGAAAATATCCAAAAGCAATTAATCCAGGGCGAACCATATCTAAGTGTGTTTCTGGATGACAAGCTACACCAGCTGAATTGGATAAATGGCAGATAATATCTGGATTATTTAATAAGCCCGAGGTTTTAATAAAATCAATAAATTCTTGGATTTGTTGTTTAGAAAAAGGATGTTGTGGCACATCGGAAGTCGCCAAGTGTGAATAAACTCCCTTTACGATAAAGCATGATTCTTGGCTCATATAGTCCAAAACTAATGGCGCGGTGGCAACACGTACCCCAGTACGCCGCATCCCAGTATCAACTTCTAAATGTACCTTAACAGTTTTTTGCAACTGCTTACAAATATTAGCAACTAAACGTGCTTTATAATGTGACGCAATAGTAAATTCTAAATCATGTTCTATCAATTCTGGGATCTGCTCGATATGAATCGCCCCCATAACAAAAATCGGTAACTTATTAATACCTGCTTTACGTAAAATAACCCCTTCTTGGGAACAAGAGACAGCTAAGTAATCGACCCTAGCATCAACTGCAGCCCTAGCCATCTCGACTAGACCATGGCCATATGCATTAGCCTTTACAGGAATACACAATTTAGTATTAGGACCAATATGCTGCTGCAACACCGCTAAATTATGCTTGAATTGTGCAATGTTAATTTCAATCCAAGCTGGATGATTAGGCTGTTTCAAAATGATTCTCTTCCATTCCAGATTCAGACATTTGTCGCCCAGTAAAATTCTCGAAACGCGAATAGTGTCCCAAAAATGTTAAACGTACAGTTCCAATTGGACCATTACGCTGTTT
>Ga0206973_1137_pt1 | contig 15485 bp, 12 predicted proteins | sample Alteio_BWOrgHeat_83_FD_152927 | JGI IMG/M metagenome (GOLD analysis project Ga0206973, IMG submission 152927) | Enriched cells from forest soil in Barre Woods Harvard Forest LTER site, Petersham, Massachusetts, United States -... | ecosystem: Environmental > Terrestrial > Soil > Temperate forest >...
GGGGCGGACGCGGTCGAAGGGAGTGGCGAGGGGGCGATGGGCGTGGCGATTGATTTGCGAGAGATAGTGCGGGTGAAAGGGGAGGCCTTCGAAGAGGGTGACGAGCACGCCGTCGCCTGCGGGAGAGATGGCGTTGAAGTACCACCATTCGTAAGCGCCGGGTGTTTTGAGGGCGTGGCGGGATTCGCCGGGCCAGCGGAGTTGGGCGGTTTGGGAATCGAGTCCGGCGATGCCTGCGGGTGTCGAGGGAACCGGCTCGGTAGGCAAATGGTTGGCAGGGGAAGATGGCGGAAATCGTGACATGCTAAAAGGCTCACCGATGTGACGAGTGCCGTAGACATTGGAGTATATCAAGTAAAGAGCGCAGGTGCAGGAAGAAAGGCGAAACAAGAAAAGTAAAAATGGGAGAGTGCCGACCGAGATTGCCAAGGTGTGCGCGCGAGGATGGAATGTCGGACATTTTGACGGGAGGGGGATGATTGTCCGGATTTGGGAAATATTTTCGCTTACAAGATTGCGTTTTGAGAATATAATAAATTAATGAGAGCGATTTATCGGTCCTTATTGCGTAAATAGTGGCATTTTTAAGTATCTGCGAGCAAATAGTTTATATGCGAAACTGATTACTTGCGGGTTCACGGGCGAGAAAAACGCTTAACTAGTGTGAACTATTTCATACGGTACGTGTCTTGTTGAGATGCGTAGAATAGTTCCGGGGAAGATCAAGGTGGAGGTTTGAAAATGTTTACTTCGAAGACAATTTCCGGTTCGCGGCGTTATTTGGCCGGGGCTCTTGCGGCGGTTGTGGCGCTGGGAGGATCCGGTCTGACGTTTGGGCAATATGTGCCGACGTATTCGCAGTCGCCGTATGCTCCGCCGGTGCAGGCTTACACAAATGCTCAGCCGACGGCGCTGAGTCCTGATCAGTTGGATCAGTTGCTGGCGCCGGTGGCGTTGTATCCGGATCCGCTGCTGGCGCAGGTGCTGGCGGCGGCGACGTATCCGCAGGACATAGCGGATGCGGCGCAGTGGCTACAGAGTTATCCGAGTCCTTCGGAAGATGACATCAACGCGCAGCCGTGGGATGCTTCAATTAAAGCGCTGGTGCATTTCCCCAACGTCATCAATATGCTGGCGAGCCAGCTCGACTGGACGCAGGCTCTTGGTTCGGCATTCGCCAATCAGCAGCAGGATGTGATGGACTCGGTGCAGCGCCTTCGCGGGGAGGCGGAAAAAGCCAATACGCTGGCGAGCAATGATCAGCAGGTAATCGTCGGCGACCCGGGCGATATTCAGATTCTTCCGGCGCAGCCCGATGAAATTTATGTGCCGGAGTATGACCCGACGGTTGTGTATGCACCCGGGGGGTACATCGACTTCGGCGTTGGATTCCCGATCTATGGCACCTATTTTGACCTGGGCTGGGATTGGCGGAACCATGGATTTGACCGCGGGTATCACTGGAACCGCGATGATTGGCGGCATCCGCAAGTCGATCGCAATCCGCCACAGTGGCAACACGATCGTTCGCGCCCCATTCCGGCACCGCGTGTGATTACGCAGCGTCCGCATGGCGTGGAGCCTTCACGCGGCTGGGACAATACCAGCGGCGGCAATCGCGCCCCGGCATTTGATCCGCGCAACGCGCCTCGGCCTGCAACGAATAATAATCATCCGGTGCTGCGTCCTGTGACCGGCATTCAGCCGCACCCGACGGTGGTGCAACCGCGTCCGGCGCCAGTTGTGCAGCCGCGTCCGGCGCAGATTCCGCATTTTGAAAATCGTCCGGCAGTGACGCCGACGCCGAACAATGATCACGTCGTTCGACCGACCGAACGGGCAGTGGTCGGGTTGCCTTCGCCACCTGCTCACGCGCCTCCGATTGTGACGCCGCACCCCGCGCCCATCCCCGTTCGCCCGGTTGAGCCGGTGCATATCGCCCCCTCGCCAGCACCGGTTTTTCATCCGGCTCCTGCGCCGGTTGTCGAACCACGGCCGGCTCCAGTCGCGCCTCCGGCATTTCATGTTGAGCCCGGGGCAAATGTGCATGTGCAAAGTGATCGCGGCAACGCCTCCATCGGCGGCGGCGGCGGTGGCGGTGGTCGCAGCGGCGGTAGCGGCGGCCGCAAGTAAGTAAGTAAGTAAGTAAGTAAGTAAGTTGGTTTTGCAAAAATTTGAACACAGTGGATTGCTGACAAACAGGAGAATAGCCATGAGCGGGGTAACTCGACGAATTTCCGTAGCGTTTGGCGGCGTGTTGATGAGTGTCGCACTGCTAACGCTTGTCGGATGTGAAAGCGTGCCGACGGCGGAGCAGAAAACGCTCACCGGCGATCAAGATGTCGTGGTGCAGCCGGGCGATGTGCATGACACGTATGCGACGCCGGACGAAGGCGTGAAAGCGCTGCTGGATGCCGTGCAGGACAAGGACCACGACGGGCTGAAGAAGATATTTGGGCCGGCGGGTCGGGAGCTTGTTTCCGGCGATCCGGTTGAGGATGAAAACGCCTACAAGCTTTTTGCCGCGCGAACGCTGGAGAAGGCTCAGATTGAAGAGCGGACGCCGGACATGGCGATTCTGCACATTGGCCAGGAGGACTGGCCGTTCCCGATTCCGATCGTGAAGAATGGTGAGGGGCGGTGGTATTTTGACACCAAGGCGGGGCAGCAGGAGATCATTGCCCGCCGCGTGGGGGCGAATGAGCTCAACGCGATCAGTGTTTGCCGGGAGTACATCAGCGCTCAGCAGGAATATGCGGCCCTCGATCGCGATCAGAGCGGTATCCACAAATACGCCCAGCGTCTCAAGAGCCGCGAAGGGATGAAGGATGGGCTTTACTGGGATTCGAAGGATGGCGAGGGACAGAGTCCGTTTGGCCCGCTGGCTGACACCGCGCAGGGAGAAGGTTACGCCCCAATCTCCGGCGCGAAGAACACCTCCGCCCCCTACCATGGCTATCACTTCCACATCCTCACGGCGCAGGGTCCAGATGCGGCGGGCGGCGCTTACAGTTACATTATCAATGGCAACATGATCGCGGGTTTTGCGATGATTTCGTGGCCGGACCAATATGGGAATTCGGGCGTGATGACGTTCATCGTGAGCCACCAGGGCAAGGTCTATCAAAAGGATCTCGGCCCGGACACGGCGAACATCGCCAAGGCCATGACGGCCTTCAACCCTGATGCCAGTTGGACCGAAGTGAAATAAGGTCCCAAAACAATTAGCCGACAGAATCGTTTGCGCCATCGGCGCAGCGCGATAAAGTCTTTGAACGCCGGTGCCTTCCAGACACCGGCGTTCTGCTGTATTCTTTGACTTTTACGCCCACTCCGCGCGCAGGAAACGGTTCATGAAAAAATTGCTAGTGGCCAATCGCAGTGAAATTGCCATCCGCGTGATGCGGGCGGCGACCGAACTTGGGTTTCGCACCGTCGGGATTTATTCGTGGGAGGATCGCTACGCACTGCATCGCTTCAAGGCGGATGAGTCGTATCAGGTCGGGGGCGTCGATGCGCCGGTGAAGAATTATTTGAACATCCCGGCGATCATTCAGATCGCCAAGGACACCGGGGTTGATTACATCCATCCGGGGTATGGGTTTCTGTCGGAGAATGCGGACTTTGCGCAGGCGTGCGTCGAAGCGGACATTAAGTTTGTCGGGCCGACGCCGGAGATGCTGCGCGAGTTTGGCGACAAGACGGCGGCGCGGAAGATTGCGGATTCGGCAGGTGTGGCAACGGTTCCCGGGACGGCGGACACGCTTTCGGAATGGAAAGAAGTGCAGCGCGAGGCGAAGCGGATTGGGTTTCCGCTGATCATCAAGGCGGCGCACGGGGGCGGCGGGCGCGGGATGCGCGTCGTGAAGGCAATGGGCGAGTTGCAGGAAAAACTTGCTGAGGCATCACGCGAAGCGGGGGCGGCTTTCGGCAAGGGCGAGGTGTTCCTCGAACGCTTCATTCAGCATGCCAAGCATATCGAGGTGCAACTCCTTGGCGATTCGCATGGGAATCTTGTGCATCTCTTTGAGCGTGATTGCACAATTCAGCGGCGGCATCAGAAGGTTGTTGAGTTGGCGCCCGCGGTCAGCTTGCCGCTGAAAGTGCGACATGATATTTGCGAAGCGGCTTTGAAAATCGGCCGACAGGTGAAATATTCCAACGCGGGCACCGTGGAATTTCTCGTCGATTCGGAGACGAATGAATTTTTCTTCATCGAGGTGAACCCGCGCATTCAGGTGGAACACACCGTCACGGAAATCATCACCGGCGTTGATCTGGTGAAGTCGCAGATTCGCGTTGCCATGGGGCATTCCCTGCACTCCGCCCCGCTGAATTTGCCCAAACAAAAAGATATTACCTTTCGCGGCGTGGCGCTGCAGTCCCGTATCACTTCGGAAGATCCGGCCAACAATTTCACGCCCGACTATGGCCGCATTACGAGCTACCGCTCGCCCGGCGGTTATGGCGTGCGGCTCGACGGCGGCACGGCTTACTCCGGCGCGGTCATCACGCCCTATTTCGATTCGCTGCTGGTCAAGCTCACTTGTTTCGGTTCTACCTTCGACGAAGTGATCGACCGCACGCAGCGGGCGCTCGCGGAGTTCCGCATTCGCGGCGTCAAGACCAACATTCCCTTTCTGCAAAACCTCATCGAACATCCTGATTTCCAAAGCGGCAAGGCGACAACCACCTTTATCGACACCACGCCTGCACTTTTCAAATTTCCGCAGCGGCGCGACCGTGCGACGCGCTTGCTCACTTACATCGGCGATGTGATCGTCAATGGCCGGCCTGAGGTGAAAAAGAAGCCGGACGTGAAGGTGATGACCCCCCCGCTGCCGCTGCCGATTTCTTACAACACGGAGATGCCGGAGGGCACGCGCGATTATCTTAAAAAGCATGGCGCGAAGAAATTTACTGAGTCCATTCTCAAGCAGAAGCGGTTGCTTATTACGGATACGACGATGCGCGATGCGCATCAGTCGCTGCTGGCTACGCGCGTGCGGACGGTGGATATGCTCGGAGCCGCGCCGTTTGTTGCTCAAAAATTGCCGCAGCTTTTCTCGGTTGAAATGTGGGGCGGCGCGACCTTCGACACGGCTTTGCGATTCCTTTATGAAAATCCGTGGGACCGGCTCACGCAGCTGCGCGAAAAAATTCCGAATGTGCTTTTTCAAATGCTCTTTCGTGCTTCGAATGCACTCGGATATACGAACTATCCCGATAACGTCGTGAAGGAATTCGCCAAGCTCGCTGCGGCGCAGGGCATGGATGTGTTCCGCATTTTCGACTCACTCAATTGGACCGAGAACATGAAAGTGGCGATGGAGGCAGTGCAGGAGACCGATGCGATTTGCGAGGCGGCCATCTGTTACACCGGGGATATTCTTGACCCCAAGCGCGATAAGTACTCGCTGACCTATTATGTGAAACTTGCCACCGAACTTGAACGGATGGGCGCGCACATTCTCTGCATCAAGGATATGGCGGGGCTGCTCAAGCCGTTTGCGGCGAACAAACTCGTTAAGGCGCTGCGCAGCGAAATCAGTTTACCGATCCACTTTCACACGCATGACACCGCCGGCATGCAGGTCGCCAGCTACCTTATGGCGGCTGAAGCGGGCGTGGATATTGTTGATTGCGCTGTCTCCAGCATGTCGGCGATGACGAGCCAGCCAAGCATGAACGCCATCGTCGCCGCCCTCAAGAATACGCCCGGCGATACGGGGCTTTCCCAGGAAGCGCTTGAGCAATATTCCGATTACTGGGAAGCGGTTCGCCGGTTCTACTCGCCGTTTGAAGAGGGCATGCTGGCTCCGACCGCGAGCGTTTATCAGCACGAGATGCCCGGTGGGCAATATACGAATCTGCGCGTGCAGTCCAAATCGCTTGGCCTCGAAAGCCGTTGGAACGAAGTCGCGGCGATGTATGCGGAAGTGAACAAACTCTTCGGCGACATCGTGAAGGTGACGCCGTCGTCGAAAATCGTCGGCGACATGGCGATTTTCATGGTCACCAACAATCTCAAGGCCGCTGACGTGCTCGATCCGGACCGCCACCTCGCCTTTCCCAAGAGCGTCATCGAATTTTTCCGCGGCGACATCGGCCAACCGCCGGGCGGCTTCCCGAAGGAACTGCAAAAAATTGTCCTCGGCAAAGAGAAGCCGCTCAAAGGCCGGCCCGGGGCATCGCTGGCCGCCGTCAATCTCGAAAAGACGCGCGAAGAACTCGAGGAAAAAGTTCACCACGAAGTCACCGAGACCGACCTTGCCAGCTATCTCATGTATCCGCAGGTTTTTCTCGACTTTGACCGCTTCCGCAAGCACTACGGCGACGTCGCGGCCATTCCGACCCCCGCCTTCTTCTACGGCCTTGAGCCCTACCAGGAAGTGCCCATTGAAATTGAGCCGGGCAAAACGCTGCTCGTTAAATTTCTCACCATCGGCGATCCTGATGCGGACGGAATGGTCACGGTCTTCTTCGAACTCAATGGCCAGCCGCGCGAGGTGAAAGTTCCCGACCGCAAGAAAGGCGTCGTCAAAGTTGAACGGGCCAAAGCTGAAGTCGGCAACCCGCGCCACGTCGGGGCCCCGATGCCCGGCAAGGTCACGGCCGTCAGCATCTCCCTTGGTCAGCCCATTGAAAAAGGCGCCAAGCTTTTGTCGATCGAAGCGATGAAAATGGAAACCGCGGTCTATTCCCCCCGCGATGGCAAAATCACCAAAATCCACATCCAACCCAACAACCTCGTTGCCACCGGCGATTTGCTCGTCGAGATTGAGTAAGCGAAAAAACGCCCGCGAATCGTATAACATGCGATTGCGAAGGATTTTTTTGCTTTCCTTCTAGCGCATGATATATATGAGTGTGAATACCCTATTTTTGACTTCTGCATGGCGATTAAGCAGCAAGAGGGAGACACCTGTGAAAACTGCCGTATGGATGACGACTGCAATTATTTTGACGATAGGCGGGGTTACTCACGCTGCAAGTTACACGGTTCTACATAGTTTCGCCGTGGCTGATGGGACTGCGCCTTATGGTTCCCCATTGATCGTGAATGGAACTCTGTATGGCACCACGGAGGCGGGGGGATCAAACAATGCGGGGACGCTGTTTGCCTTGGGATTGCAGACAAATAGTTTCAATGTGTTGCATACTTTCAGTTATAGCAATACAGCGGATGGTTCCAATCCTTATGGCGGCGGATTGGCAGCACTGGGAGCAACTCTTTACGGCGTCGCAGAGGGTGGAGGGACCAATAACGATGGCATCGTTTATCAATTTGATACCGGCACGAAAGCATTTGGCATCGTTCATTCTTTCGGAGCAGAGGGAGATGGAGCATTTCCGGTACAGACCACGTTGACCCAGTCAGATGGAATCCTTTACGGCGTGACGCATTCGGGTGGCGTCAACAACAGAGGAATCGTCTACTCGATCAACACGACGGCCAGCAATCAGTACATCGTGAAACATCCGTTCACCACCAGCGAGGGCAGCGATCCGATGGGTACGCCTATGATCGTGGGCTCCACGCTTTATGGCACGACTAATGATGGCGGAACCTCTAATGATGGAACCGTTTATAAGATGGATACAGCATCGGGTGCCGTAATAACACTACATACTTTCACCGGCGCCACCAGCGATGGAAAATTCCCGTGGGGGAGCAGCGTGGTTAGTTCGGGATCGTCGCTTTATGGCATGACTATTGAAGGTGGTACGGCCGACAAGGGCGTTATCTATAAAATGGATACCACGGGGGGAAACTTTCAGATTCTGCATTCCTTTACTGCCGGCGTTGCCGACGGCTGGCAGCCGTTTGGGGATCTGCTCATAGATGGTTCGATGGCGTATGGGATGACTTCGGGCGGGGGCGCGGGGGCAGAAGGAATTATTTTTCAACTGGATTTGACGACGTCGCAATTCACCATTTTGCACAGTTTTTCTGGTGGAGACGAAGGTGAGCCATTCGGTTCGCTGGTAAAGGATGGATCGTCCCTATATGGATTTACGCGTGGTGAGGCTGCAACGGGAGGGCAAGGGGCGATTTTTAAGATTGATTTAGCGGTGCCTGAGCCGGGGGCAGTTTGTTTGATGGCGAGCGGAGCGATTTTATGGACGATCCGCCGGCAGCGAAGAGGATGATCTCGCATGGTTGGATAGTCGACCAAGAGCGTGTATCTGACTTGGTTTCACTTATAATCATGGCATGCGCGAAAATGATTTTTTAAAGTGGATCGCAGAGCACACGCCGGTTCATTCTGGTGTGCCGCTTGGCATTGGCGATGACATGGCGGCGGTTTTGCTCGGTGGGACGAATCCACTCGCGCTGCTGAAAATTGATCAGTGCCTCGATCTGGTTCATTTTGATTTGCGGAAGCATTCGGCTAGTCAGGCCGGCACGAAAGCGGTGAATCGCTGTCTCTCGGACTGTGCGGCCATGGCGTGTTCGCCTGCGGCCATTATGATTTCCGTTGCATTGCCTAATGAAGGCCCAGGCTCGGGCGAATCATTCGCGCAGGAACTTTTCCTTGCTTGCCAGGCGGCCGCGGCGAAATTTAATTGCCCGCTTGTCGGTGGCGATACTTCGATTTGGGATCAACGTCTTGCCATCACCGTCGCGGCGCTCGGCGCTGCTACGAGCAACAAACTTATCACGCGCAGCGGCGCGAAACCCGGCGATACAATTTTTGTTTCTGGCGCTCTTGGCGGATCAATTCTGGGGAGACATCTCTCTTTTAGTCCGCGCATTGAACTTGCCAAAAAAATTCTTGCCGCGGCCGGTGAAAAACTTCACGCCATGATGGACCTTTCTGACGGCCTTGCTCAGGATCTCCCCCGCCTCGCAACCGCCTCCAACGTCGGCGCGGAAATACACACCGCCAATCTTCCCATCCACGAAGATGCTTACACGCTATCGGAAAATGACCACATCCCCGCCGGTCTCCACGCCCTTGCCGATGGCGAGGATTACGAGCTTCTCTTCGCCCTTGATCCTGAAGCTGTCCCCAACATCGTCAACCTCACCGATATCCCGCTCACTGCCATCGGCACCGTCACTGCCGACAAAAAACTTGCCCTTGTCGACGAAACTGGAAAATCCCACCCCTGGCCAAACATCGGCTGGCAGCACAAATCATAATTTGAGAACAACCTTCACCGGCCGATGGCTGCTCGCTTTTGCAAACGTCGGGCCATCCACCACCTCTGCCTTCCCGCTCAAGCCCGGCGAAAGCAAAATATCATCCACCGCGGACTTCACCTTCCCCGACACAAACGTATCGCGTTCCTTTGCATCCGCCAGCGCATCGCGCAATCCGCCCGCACCCTGAATCACCGCCTGCACTGCCGCGGAATTCGCCGGTTCATTGAAATCCCCCGCCACGACAAAATTTTTGATCCCCTCTTTGTCCGTCTCCTCGCGCACAATCGCCGCCGCGCGCGTCGCTTCGCGCAAACGCCACTTTGCGCTCTTGGGATCATCCTTAAAATCTCCCGTGCTCTTCAAATGCAAATCGTAAATCGTCAGCGCCTTCCCGCTCGGCAACTTCACATCCACGCGGAACAAATCCCGGGCAAAATGATTTGATTCCTTCGCCGCATCCGCCCCTTTGAGCGTCGCATCCAGCGGAACTTCCTTGTGACTCACCACCTGCACCACCGGATACCGCGACAGCACCGCCAGGGTAAGCCCGCGCGTATCGCCCGCCTCATCCACCACCACGCGCGAATACCCCATGTCCGCCAATTGCTTCTCGTTAAATTCCTTGAGCAGCCCGCCGGTCTGCACTTCCTGCAGCACCAGCACATCCGCGTTCACCTGATGAATCGCCGCGGCCAGGGCCGTCACCGCTTCCGCTGATTTTGGACGATCCCCGCGCTGCGGGATCTTATCTTTCGCCCCGAAAAAATTGTCCACGTTGTAGCTCACTACCGTCACCGGCGTCCCCGCGCATCCGCCCATCAGCAGCGCCATAAACATCGCCGCAAGCACCACCATCGCCATCTTCATGGTTCTTTCCTCCAAAAAAACATCCGCCACCACCTTATATATAGCGCCGCTTCCCGCTTCGTTTCATTTATTTTCAAATATCCCCCGCTTTTCATGCTAAAATAGCTCCGACGCAACCAACAAAAGAGTCGCTATGGAACACATGACACCCGCCGACCAGGCGCCCAAAACCGCTGCCCCAGTGACCGACCTCTTCGACATCACCATCATCGGCGGCGGCCCCGTCGGCCTCTTCGCCGCCTTCTACGCCGGCCTCCGCCACCTCAAAACCAAAATTATCGACTCGCTCGAAGAACTCGGCGGCCAGCTCACGGCCCTGTATCCCGAAAAATACGTATTCGACGTAGCGGGCTTTCCCAAAATTCTCGCCCGCGACCTCGCCAACAACCTCATCAGCCAGGCCATGCAATATCACCCCACCATCTCGCTGGGCGAAATCGTCCACCATCTCGACCCCGTCACCCAAGTCCCCGGCCACACTGAAGCGATCACCTCCACCTGCTACAAAGTCACCACCGACAAGCAAACCCACTACACGCGCACGCTCCTGCTCTGCGCCGGCGCCGGGGCGTTCTCTCCGAAAAAACTCACTCTGCCTGAAGCTGAGGGTCTCGAACATCGCGGCCTTTATTACGCTTGCCGTTCCAAGGCGGACTTTGCCGGAAAAAATCTCCTCATCGTCGGCGGCGGCGATTCTGCGGTTGATTGGGCTCTTAACCTCGCGGATACCGCAGGCCACATCACGCTCATCCATCGCCGCAATCAGTTCCGCGCCCACGAAGATTCTCTGCGCCAGCTCCAGCGGACCAAGGCGAGAATCCTCACCTTCTTCGAACTCGAAAGCCTCATCGCCGCCAATGGGGATCTGACCGGTGCCGTCATCAAAAACAATCAAACGCAAGAAATTCAAACGCTCAACATCGACGCTGTCCTCGTGCAGATCGGTTTCCACTCCTCCCTCGGCCCGATCAAAGAATGGCCGCTGCAAATCGAAAAAGGCTCGATCCGCGTCAACCAGCACATGGAGACCGCCCTTCCCGGGATCTTCGCCGCCGGAGACGTCGCCACCTTCGACGGCAAGCTCAAGCTCATCGCCACCGGCTTTGGCGAAGCCGCCACCGCCGTCAACTACGCCAAGCACATCCTCGACCCTCACGCCAAAATTTTCCCCGGGCATTCTTCAGAAATGACCCCGCAACACGACAGCATTGTTACCCTCTGAAAAACTTCCTGCTTGCGGCTGCTGATTTCTTTATCTTTCCGAAAAAATAAACTTTGTGAAAAAGAAAACTAACTTTGCCTCTTTTTCCCCGTCTATGCTTCATTCCCCGGGCAAACGCCCATAATTCTTTTTGCTATAAAGCGAAAAGCTGGCAAAAGTTGCTTCATTTTGCCGATCAGAAACGGTAGGCTATTTGACCAATGAATCACGCGAAGGCGTATAAACTGTTCCTGCTCTCAGCGAGCATCCTCGCTGTCGGTTCGCTTGCGCTCCTCTCGGGCTGTAAAAACAACACTTCCGCCGCCACTCTTGAGAAAACCATCGGCCCGCCACCCAAACTCGACATCGCTCCGCTCGCCGTGAACGCCCCCATCGCCAATCCCCTCAAAGATGACGCCTGGCAAACGGCACAGTGGTATCTGCTCATTGCTCCCTCCAACACCCTGCACACCACGCCGCCCACGCGCGCTGCCATGCTCTATGATGAAAACAATCTTTACGTCGCATTTGTGAGCGACAAAAGCGCGGCTCCCATTTCGCGCGACGTCGTCTCGATTTTTCTCGACTCCTCCGCCGCTCTCGACGGCACGGAAATCGTCAAGGTGGAAATCACGCCCACCGGCAAAACCGCTTGCGACTGGATTCGCAGCTCCGTCACTGCCGATGTCCGCCAGGCTGCCGCCCACGAAAACGGCGTCCCCGACACCACTCACCCCATCAGCGATATTTCCAACCTTCCCGTCAAAGGCCTCACCGCCGCCACAGAGAGTTCTTCCGCCGTCAACGACACTGTCTGGACCACCGTCGTCACCATCCCGCTGCAAAGCCTCCCGCTGCCCTTACGCAGCGTCGGCTCGCCCGGCACCAAGTGGAAGATCAACCTGCTCCGCTCCATCATCACCGCCGACACCGGCACCGGCTCCGAACGGTTGCAATCCAACCTCTCCCCGGTCTACCTCGCCGAGCAAGCCCGCTGCCCCTATCGCATGGCTGAAATCACCCTCACCGGCCCCACGCCGCAGCGTACCGCCGACGCAGGCGCAGCACTGCCGGGCCATATCTAAAAATCAATCATCAGAAAGTCATTCGGAAGGAGGGGGGGGGACAACAGGGGGAGTTTAATTCCGCTCGTATTTCACGCCCAGAAAAAACGACAGCGCCATCGCGGCGCACGCAATGATGATCAACATCCGATGCGTCACCGGCTCGAGCGTCTTCACCAGCGGCTTGGGCACTTCCCGCACGGCCGCCGGCTTCGTCGGCACCAGACTCTGCGCCAGGAGCGTCTCAATGCTGCGATCGCGATTCTTCGCATCGGGATTCAGCGGCGGCGTCAGCAACATCTCCCCCGGCGGCGCAATATTCAACTGCAAAACCGCCAACCGCTGCATCAGCACCGGATCATTTTTCGCCTTCTCCAGAAAATCCTTCTGCAGCGCAATCTTCTGATCCAGCAAATCCAGCGTCGCCTGGTAATCGTTGTGCTGAACTTCCACGTCGTGCAAATCATTAAACGCCGGCGCGAGCAGCACCGCCGACATCAGCGCCAGCCCCACCAAGAGCAGCCCCCACGAAATCGTCCCGATCGAGAAGACAAAGGGAATCCAGAACATGGTGGGAGTGCGTGGACGCATCAGCAATCAAACCTTTTCGGAAAATCAGAAACGGCGGCCGAGCAACCGCCAGTGAGAGATTATCGGCCATCCCCCACGCGCCGCTCAAGCCTAACCCCCGCGATTTCCCCCGTTTTTCTCCTGGCTCACGCTTTTCCCCGTCGCATTGGCGGGTATTATGCAATCCCGTGAATGTTTCAAAGGGGCCGTGTCATGGAAACGCTGCAAATCTGGTTTTGGTTCATCGTGGAAAAGGCGATCTGGGGTTTGCCATGGGTCGCCATCGCCCTCGCGTCACTCATGACCCTCAAGGATCAGAAAAGATCCAGGGCCTTGGGACTCCAGGCCATCGGGGCGGTCAGCTTTCTCGCGCTGATGGTCCTCAACTGGGTCGTCCTCTGGACCCTCGGGCTGTTCCACACGATTGATTACGTCTACACCGCGGTCGCCACGATTTTTAATTTTCTTGAATTCGTCGCCCTCTCCACCTTCGCCCTCGGCTTCTGCTGGGAAAAATGGATTCTCCACCGCGCCCACATCACCGCCGAGAAAGCACAAGCCGCCGCCAACAAGGCCGGCATCATCGTCAGCGCCAACCCTTCCCCCCCCCCGGTAATTGGTAACTGGTAAATAGTCATTGAGGACTCAGCACACCACGGAACGCGCTCCCCCGCGCCAGCGAATTACCATTTACTATTTACCAATTACCATCTTCTCACTTCCCAGTGAGATACTTCTCAATCCGATCCAACCCCTTATCAATATTCCCCATGCTCGTCGCAAACGACAACCGCACGTGATCCGGGAAACCAAAATCATTCCCCGGCACCAGCGCCACATGCGCCTCCTCAAGCAGCGCCGTGCAAAACGCCACGGCTTCACTCGAACTCACGCCCTTCGGCCCCACCGGCTTGTTCAAATACGCTCCCACGCCCGGGAAACAATAAAATGCTCCGGTCGGCTTCACGCAGGTCAGCCCCGGAATCGCGTTCAACCGCTTCCACATGTGCTGCCCGCGGGCCTCGAACTCCGTCCGCATTTTTTCCACTTCCACCAGTGACTGCGGGTTCGTGTACGCCTCCACAATTGCCGGGAAGCAAAAGCTCGTGATGTTCGACGTCATCTGCGATTGCAGCTTGTTCATCGCATCAATCAGCGGCTTCGGCCCGGCCGTGTAACCAATCCGCCAGCCCGTCATCGCAAAAGTCTTGCTCAAACAGTTGCACGTGATGGTGCGGTCCTTCCACGTCGCCCAATCCAGCGCCGCCCACGACGACGTCTTCTGACCGGCGTACAACAGCTTCTCATAAATCTCATCGCTGCACACCCACACATCCTTGTGCGGCGCAATCACCTTCGCCAGCCCCGCCAATTCCTCCGGCGAATACGTATGCCCACCCGGATTCGACGGCGAATTCATAATCACCATCCGCGTCTTGCCCGTTATCGCCTGCGAAAGCTGCTCAGGCGTGATGCGAAAATTATTCTTCGGATCCCCCTTCACAATCACCGGCACGCCGCCCGCCAGCTTCACCATCTCCGGATACGACACCCAATATGGCGCCGGAATAATCACTTCATCGCCCAGATTCAGCACCGCCTGAAACGCCACGTAAAGCGCGTGCTTCCCGCCCACCGACACAATCACCTGCTCCGCCGGATAATCCAGCCCGTTCTCCCGCTTCAACTTCTCGCTGATCGCTTTGCGCGCTTCCACCGTCCCGGGCGTCGCCTCATATTTGGTCTTGCCATCCAGCAGCGCTTTGATCGCCGCCTCCTTAATAAACAAAGGCGTATCAAAATCCGGCTCGCCCGCACCAAACGACACCACATCCACCCCCGCCTTTTTGAGCGCATTCGCCTTGGCCGTCACCGCAAGCGTAATGGATTCCGCAATATCATTGAGACGATTCGCAAGTTGCATGAAGGCTCCCTAATGGAAAAATCGCACCTGATTACCCGGACCGTCAATTCTAACAAAACCCGCCAAAAACTCACCCCACCCCGCCAAATTCCCCATTCGCTTATTCACTTGCGACCTGATTCGCTTATTTTCTTTGACTCGCTTCATGCGTAGGTTATCTTTCAATTGTCAAAAAGTCCGTGGCGGAGTGGCTAATCGTATGAAATTCCCCCTTTTCGCAGCAGCGTCGTTTTTGCTCCTGGCAGCCTCCCTGGCGCATGCCGCCCCCTCCCTCTCCATGGGCACCAATGGCCTCGTCTACACCGTCGACGCCATGAACAACCGCATCCCCGACTACTCCTACGCCGGCTACAAAGGCGGCGGTGTGGTCATCCCCACGCTCCCCAACAAAGTCGTACTTTCCCCCCCTCGCCGGAGGAGCTGACAACACCGCCAGCATCCAGGCCGCCATCAACACCGTCTCCGCTCTCACGCCTGATGCCAACGGCTTCCGCGGAGCCGTCTTCCTTAACCCCGGCACCTACACATGCTCCGGCACCCTCTCGATCTCCGCCTCCGGCGTCGTCCTCCGCGGCGCAGGACCAACCACCATCATCTACGCCACCGGCACCGCCCGCACGTTCATGAACATCAAAGGTTCCTCCTCCACCTCCACCACCGGCTCCTCCACCAACATCACCGACACCTACGTCCCCTGCAACGCCA